>ERZ778023.2125-NODE-2125-length-26062-cov-19.292421_pt1 | contig 26062 bp, 28 predicted proteins | sample MGYA00375753_ERZ778023 | MGnify/ENA primary metagenome ERZ778023 (study PRJEB29350, sample SAMN05389822) | bioreactor metagenome | isolation source: Ammonium sulfate bioreactor | place: South Africa: University of Cape Town | collected 2014-04-04 ... | reverse complement strand
AAAAAAAAGGTTATTTTTTTTTTTTTTTTTTTTTTTTGGGTTGTTATTGACGGAGGAACAGAGTAGAAGCGTTGAGCTATACTCGGAGGAGCAGCTGTGTGTGCGAGAGCGGGCGGAAAAGCAGATAATTTTATTAAGACGTAACCGGTAATGTATAACTCCGTTAACAAGGGTCGCCGAATGTTTGCTGGCTATTGGCAGGCGACGGAAATGTGGGCAAGAGCGGCTGGATTCGAGTGGGACGAGCTGACCTTTTATGCCGCGGCAGCAAAAGGAAGGCTAACGGTCTTGAAATGGTTGTGGGAAAATGGATGCCCCGCACAGCCTGATACTGTGTGTCATGCTGCAGCAGAGAATGGCCACTTGCAGGTGTTGAAGTGGGCGCACAAAGAAGTAGGATTCCAACTCACAACGCAGGGAGTGATTGCAGCAGCCGAACAGGGTCACTGGAAGATTATGCAATGGGCATTGGAGAATGGCGTACAATGGGATCCTAGAATCAAAGACGCTGCTGCAAAGCAGATGAAGCTGGGAAAAGGAGAGCTGATTATATGGATCCTTGATCATGGACAGGTTCCAATGCTCTGACCAGGTTTTGAGCACATATATCAGCTGATCTGACGCACAAAAGAAGGCAAGAGAGCTTTCCTTTGCAATGCAAACAGAGTGTTGAGAGAAAGCGAAACAGGGATGAATAAAGAATACGATACCATCTTCTTTAGACAGCAAGCCCAAACTCAGAACTCGGTTCCAATAGAGTTCGCTGAATACCAGTCTCTGCTAACACCACAACGATTGCGCGGAGTTCAGTAAAACTATTTCTTATGCAATTGAGCTTCAACTGTGTAATGCGTATTTTGCCGCACCATCAGCTACTACACCGCAGCACAAGTGGTATGGGGATCCTCCATTCTTCTAGCAACTAACTTTTGCTACAACCAAAAATACCTAACCCTAAGTCAACATACCTCAAGTTCTACAACTGCAACATATTCCTCTGTTTCTGGTCCATTGACTTGATGCAAATCATCCATGCATGCACTAGGTATCCACGTACATCTAAATTTGTCCACCTAGATTTCATGTTTGTGTTCTGTAGACTAACATGGTTTTCCTTTACATGGTTCGGTTCGATAGCCATAATGACAGCGCTGGCCCACATCAAGGGCTTAGTTGGATAATCAACGCCAGAATGTTGGCAAGCCGATGCACATGGGAAGCCTCCTTGAAAAGCCAACATAAATCTCCTTGATGGTCTGACAAAGCTTGGTTTGTTGGATATTCCTTATCGCAGCCACGAATCATTCTGCCCCCTTCGTTTTCTAAACTCCACCACCCCTCCCTCGCTGAAAAACTGTGACTTAAAAACAATCCTCCGTCTGATGTGCCTCCTGAATCAGGATTATAAACAACCGTCAACAATCAGGCTAGAAATTTCCATAGGCGCTAGCATTGTCTTTTAGGACCTTCGAAATGTGTGTGACCAAGAGACAACGAATCTTTACAAACAAATAAGCTCTTGGTTTAACCTTCAAAAGAGTGCCAACACTTTTTATGGAATCTTCTCCCTTCTCAATCGTCATGAGCTTTGCCATTTCGATGGGCATTTCCAACAGAGGTAAGCGGCTTATAGCATTTGTAGCACATATTCGAGAGTGAGGTTTCAAGATACCGCTTTGCAGCCTCAATAGTGTCTTTATGATTAACGTAAACCCAAATCCATGCTCAAATGCGGCATGCGTTGTGAAAAGTTACTTCTTGTGTGTAGATCATTTGAACCAGCTTTTCTCGTGTAGATTCCCATGTAGATTCAAGACATTTGTGGTGGCAATTGGGGAGGTGACTCTTTGCATCACATTCGTACAAACAGGCGGCGCTTTTGTTCCACCCAGATGTTATTGACCACATCATCCAATACGTTTTCAATCAGAGGGTTGTTCCTGTTGGGAAGCAAGCACTTCCTTTCCTGCAAGCCAGATCAAATAATCCCGGGGTACCTGTGTCAATGTACAACCCTGATGTTTCCCAAATGGGAGTCGAGAGCCGTTGCCGTCATTTTTATTAGGTCTTTTTCTCTTCCTCGAGCCATCTTTATGATTATGTTCAATTTTTGTAGGGTGATGAGACTCTTCCTCTCTCTCACTCTTTTGTGTTTCATCTTCTTCCGTGTAAATATCGTGAGTGAAAGTTATTGGACGAAACTAAAGCTCGTTGTTACCTGTTGGCTGAACGGATAACTGGTTTGAGCTGCGGCCGTTTTTATTTTTTGCGACTACGAACAGGAGGAATCCTTTTTTACTGGAAACAAGCAAAGGTGAAATTTTTGAGCAGGGTGGAACGGTCTCTGCCTTGGCGGGAAACAGGTTTTTTGAAGGACTTCTTCAAGCTTGCTGTTAGTATGGGGAACTCACCAAATTGTTTGCGTCCAGTAAGCTTTACTTGAAGGTGTCCCAAGCATGTGGGATAATTATGGTAGTGTTCAAAAAAAAATAAATAACTTTCGGCTACGAGGTAGTTGTGGACCATTAGCTCTGACCATTTGGGATTACAAATTGCTCAAAATTTTTGCCATTGTTTTTTGTCAGCAAGAAGGATAAATTTATACTGGGATGCACCTATGAACAGAGGGAGACGCAACGAGCAAAAGACTGTCCTCCATGTCACATTTCTTGTGAGCTCTCCTGCACGCCGTGCATGTCGTGCCGTATGGGCGTCTTGCTTGCTTCCGCTTGAGCTCCATCCGAAGGAGAATTCTTTTGTGCCTAAACTGCGAGAGAGAGTGGTGTGTGTGTGTGTGACACTATTGCTACGATTTCGGTAGGAAACAACACCTCAGCATGGGGAAGGGGTACTTTCTTTGTACTGTGCACCTAAGTAAAAGTGAAGTTGTGTATCGTACACAGCACGATGCCTAGTGTTTTTTTTTTTTTTTTTTTTTGAACCAAAGGGCCTCTTTGTTTTGTGCTTGGCAAAATACAAATACAATAACTGACCCCCCCCCAAGATGATGTACAATAGCAAAAACAAGCGTTGTGATCTATCCAAATGCGCCACCATGTTCTTCCATTTCTCCGTGGTCCTCTAGCAAGTTGTAAAGCAAAACAGCAACGCGACACAAGACAAGGAAACCAAGGAACTCCAAAAATATCACACCAAGAATCACTCCACATATGATCACCACTTGTTGACGCAGCATGCCTCCACCGTCTGCTGTATCTTCTTGAACACGCCCCCCCCCAAGGAATTTGTTGTTGCTGCGATTCCCAGAATTTTCAGTTTTAAACGAAAAAAAAAAAGAAAATTGTCTCTTCTTTCGTCGACGCGAGAATCCTATTTACAGATTGGGCTTAGAAAAGGGCGTCCAGGCGGGGTACCAGTAGCAGGGAAGGAAGAAGGCCCAGCAGATCCCGTCCTCTCCACAGAGTCCTCGGTTCCTCCTGAAGCCTTCTCCTTCTCTGCGACTGGGGACCGGCCGCTTCAATCCTCCCGTCCCTCCATTGTTAGTGGTTGGTGGGTGGGCAAAAAGACGCCGCGCGTTTATTCCACTGGGTGATGACAAAGGGCTCTGGTCTGAGCCTCTTTCAAATTCAAATGCTGAATGATTCTCCCCTCTTGACTCCTTTATATATCCTCCTCCCTGGTGGCACGTGTATGGCAACTCTGTTCGAATTCGAAATTTTCCTTGCGTGAAGGACTTCACTGACAAAAAAAAAAAAATACTAACTTTATTGAAGAAGCCCAAAGAAGAAGGGGGAAGCTATGGGTTGGCCAGATACCTCAGATGGCTATATCCTATACACAGCGATCGGTGCAATTGTGCTCTGTTTTGGACTGCTGGACAAATTCCTCAGAGAATATCTGTTCCTCACCGAGATTGGTGTGGCGGTGCTGGTGGGCGTGATGTTGGGCAACAGCTTTTCGATCTACTCGGTGATAGAGCCGGGGACCTGGCTGGTGGGAACGGATACCATCGCTCTCCTCGCTCAGGTTGCACGTTTCACCCTTGCCATCCAGCTGATGACTACCGCCCTACAATCTCCCGATTTTTACTACATCAAGACATGGAGAGTCCTCTTCATATTGCTTGTTCCTGTCATGACGCTCACGTTCGCCTTCTCTGGCCTTATCGCATGGGGTATCCTCGGTATGGGGGTCAACGTAGGCTTCTTGGTTGGTGAATTTGTTGCACCCACTGGTGAGTCAACCCTTTTAGGGGGGGTTTTTTTCTTTCTCCGCCTGCCCGCTCACATTTTCTTTTTGCTCTCCCTCTCCGCCCTGTCTTTTCTCTTTGCGGGAAACACACAAAAAAAAAAAAATAAAAAAAAAATAAGATCCAGTAGTTGCCGCTTCGATAGTTTCTGGACCTTTTTCCGAAAGACGGCTACGACAGGGCTTCAGGGATGTGCTCACTGCGGAGTCAGGAGCAAATGACGGTTTAGGATTTCCTTTCGTGTATCTCACCGTATCGGTGCTAACCAACACCTCGAGTGGTACCTAAAGACCTCTTCAAGGTCCCATACCAATATGCAAACTGCTGCAATTTTTTCAGGTGGTTCGATGATGCATTGGTTTTTGACGATCTGGCTGTATGATGTCGTTGGAGGGTTGATGTTGGGCTTCCTGTTGGGCTATGGATCGGGCTTCCTCTTATTGATATCGGAGTGGTACAACCTCATCGACAAGAACAATTACTTCACATTCAGCACGGGGCTTACTTTTCTGGTACTGGGCATTGCTCGTATCTTGGATATGGATGAAGTATTTTCCGTCTTTGCTGCTGGAATTGGTGGGTATCATGCAACAACAATTATTTTTTTTTTTTTTGTGTGTTTTTTTTTTTTTGGTTTTTTTTAACGCGTCTACTTAGCCTTTGGAGATGTCATTCGTGAAGATCAACGTATCCATGAACTGCAGGTTCAAGAGATGCTCAATTTTGTGGTGACTCTGGCTTTCTTTCTCATATTCGGACTGGATCTTCCCTTTGATCAGTGGGCTATCCTCGGTTGGAGAGGACCTGTGCTGTGCGTAGCCCTGATGTTCTTCAAACGGCTGCCTTTTGTCATGGCTTTCCATCGCCTGCTGAAGCCCCATGTTGGCAATTGGAAGGAGGCCCTTTTTCTTGGCTGGTTCGGTCCTGTTGGGGTAGCCGCCATCTATTATGCAGCCACCGCGCGAGCCAAGATTGGGGACGCCCTTGACATGGACCTGCTTTGGGGCGTGGTGACGCAACTGGTGGTATTCAGCGTGGTGGTGCATGGCTTGACCGCGGTACCGTTCACCTGGTTGTTATGGCGAGTTAACAAAAGCGTGAGGAAAGAGCTTGAGCAAGCGATGGAGAAGAGATTGGAAAGGATGCAGCAGCAGGATGTGTAAGTGCAGTTGATTTATCTTTCTCATGATTCGTATATACTAAATAACTCTCCCTCCCTTCACTCTCTTTCAAATCAAATAGCTATCCATATGACGACACCAAGAATCATATCAATGATTGGGTGGCTGCGGTCCTGCAGCGTTTCGATTTATGGAGAGAAAGATCACGTAGCGGTGAAGAAGAAGAAGAAGAAGAAAAAGAAAGTTTCACCGGCGATGGAGATGAGGATGTGGAAGTAGCCAAAGCCGTTGATGGAGAAAGTCATGACGCTAATGGCACACATGACGTGAACAGTGCCACAGCGAACGTAGACTATCGACAGAAGAAGGAATTGGTACCCAGAAAGAAAAGAGTCAAGAAGAAACAACGTGAGGAAAAAAGAGAATGGCGCCGATTCAAAAGGAAAAGCAGCAAGAGGAGAAAGGAAATCGAAACTGAAGACGAAACTGATGGAGACAGGAAGGAAGCAGAGAAGGAGAAACAGGGCATAGAGCTGACCCAATTTTAAGAAAACGAAGGAGTAAAAAGGAGGGAAAAAAAAAAAAACTAAAAAAAGCGATTCTTTTGTAGAAATCTTCCAGTTTTTCAGTAACCGCCGAGGAAACTCAAACCAAAAAGTCAAAGCATTCTCCCTTCGGCTGCTCAATCGCACTCTACCCTTTTGAGTCCGTATCTATACTGCCACAGGAAGACGTCCTTTGATCATTTCATGGCCCAGTAACGGGCACCACTTACGCGTCCTGCACTTACTTGGCTCCTTTTCTTCGCCCCCCCCCTCACCAACCAACACCCATCACAAGAGCGCTAGAGACAGTATTGAAAAGCACAAAACAAAATTTTATTCCACCTAAATGAACCCCTCTCTTATCGTTTGCTCATGCCCACTCTTGCTATCAGAGAACTACTGAATGGCTGTCTATGGTTATGACCAGGCAATCCAAACCCACCCAACTAAGGTGGCTACCCTTTTGTTTGCACTTCTGCGATACTTGCCACCCACATTGTCATACAACAATAAACCAAATCATATTCTCCAAACAAAAAAAAAAATACCATGCTATATCCTTTTCAGGGTAAAGAGCACAACATCAAAAGCGCGCCATCTTGGCGATTCCGAGAATAACGGGGAGTGTGAGAAAAGGACACGGATAGCACGAGCGTAGCGTGGCTGTTCAGCCTTGCGTGGTCACACACCCTGTCATCCAGCTTGTTGAGTTGCCCAGGATAAATGAAGCGACCTCGCGCATTGTGCGTTGATTCCAGGATGCAATACTTACGTGAACATCCCTGCAGAACCTTCAACCCAATTTTTTGTTTTTTTTGGTTTTTATTTTCTGAGGCAGTTTTTATTCTCTTTAGTGAAACAGTGTGAAGATGGAAGACAGTGCAAAGCGGAAGAGGGTGGCTGATGTGGATGTCCAACATCAAGACTTGGTGGCAGTTGGAGAGGACAAAGGGCCAGAAGTCTGGCAGGTCTCAACCATGGTGGATTGGAACAAAGTGGGAGGACGAGATAGGAAGATCTCCTTCCAACAAGGGATCTACACAATCCCCCACCTGAAGGATGTGAGTTTGCAGAGGTGGCACGACCTGACCGTGGAGGGCATAGGCGACAGGTTTGATTCGTTCACCATCGCAAAGGAGAGGCACTCCGACGGAGAGTGGGAGCACATCCATTGTTGGATGAAATTTGCCAAGTGCTTCACCTGCTACCCTACGACTTTTGACAAGGTCTTCCCCGAGAAGCACGGAAACCTAGCGGTGATGAAGAAGGGCAATGTGAAGAAGCACCAATTCTACATGCTACGCTATGTGACCAAGGGAGGCGAATTCCTCGATTGGCCGATCGACTGGGACTGCCGGGCATGGATGTTGGAGAACACTCCTGCTTCTGTTAAACATGTGGATAGTTGCAGGAAGAAGACCAAACGGGATGACATCGCAACCAAGATCATCGAGGAAGACTACAGCAAGCCCTACAACATCGCGAAAGAGGAGCCGGGTTACTTCATGGAACGGAGCAAGCAGGTGCAGGATTTCATGGAGTATGTACATGAAGCCAGAGAGGCGGACAAGAAGAAGAACACCAAGTGGACTGTGCTGCAAGAGACCAAAGAATGGGGGCCGAGCTGGCTCAAGGTCATCCGCTGGCTGAATTTCATGATCCGTCAACCCTCTCACCACATCGGAAGACCGAGGCACCTCTTTGTGCACGGGAACACCCGACTCGGAAAGACCACGCGTCTCATCAACCCCCTCAAAGAGAGGCTCCACTGCTATATGCTCACCAAGGACGAGCTCCAGAACATGCCATGGAGGGATGACTACGACCTGTGCATCATGGATGACTTCAAAGGCCAGAAGTCGATCATCTGGATGAACGAGTTCCTGGGCTCGAAGAACATGCTCATGCGGGTGCCGGGAGGTACGCACATGAGGAAGACCCGCATCGTTCCCACCATCGTCATCTCCAACTTCTCCCTGGCGAGATGTTATCCTTTGATGGCCAACAATGACGACGAATCCTTCAACGCCCTCAAGGACAGGTTCATCGAGGTCGAGCTGACTCAACAAGGCAACCCCTTCGATGTGTCCGATGCAGACGAGCGGCTGGCAAACGAGATGATGGAATACATTTTGAGAGAGGAAGAAGAATGTGCCACCAAACCTATGGAAGAGGGAGCGGCAAAACATGATTGAGCAGGGTGATGGTAGACAAAAACTGAACAAGAAAAAAAACACCTACCTCAAACAACCTTGTGCAGCATGTGGCATTTACGTTTCACTGTTCGAAGCTTAGGCTTGGTGTAAGTCTCTTGAATAATACATGTCTTCTGGTACAGGTCTTTTCCCATATACCCAAAAAGAGAACTATACAAACCTGAAGTAAGGGGGAGAAGAAAGATGTCTCGGTCGGGTGAAAAAGACGATATAAAATCATCTGCGCTCCCAAGGTGGCACAGCCGATAATGTGGATGAGTTCCGTCGTCTGGGCGCTTCGGTGTACAAGCTCTTTCTCAAGACCCATATTCCAACAAGAAGAAAAGGCGAGGTATCCTTCGCGATATCATTTGGTTACCAATCGATAGCGTTTGCTTTCTCTTTCCGCGGTGGACGAGACCCTTCAAATCCAAGCAGTGATGAATCTCTTCTTTAATTGATCCAGAAAAGAAAACCAAAGTGATTTTTCTCCATGTTGTAGATTCACAACCCTCAGGGTCTAAGCCGTTCCGAGGACAGCTTGCTTTGGGTCTCCTTGGGGTCGAGACTGCTCGAGGTAAGGTAAGAGGGATGAGAGAGGGAATCTTGTTGTAAGCGGCGGGTAGAGGCAACAGCACCAAAAAAAAACAAATGTCTTTTGTTAAGCTGTGCGAGCATGATTTGGATTACCTCTATATTTCGGCCTTCCGGCGTAGTGCTCCTTACAGGAGTAGCTCGACTTTGCTCTTTAGCAATGAATCGGCCCACCTTCATCGCCTTCCTTCTCTCCTCTCTCAGAGACGGCTTGCCAAAAACTGCGTGTCCATCGTGTCCAGCGTGTCCAGCTTGGAACTTCAAAGCAAACGGCTACTTTCCCGACGCTCTTTTTCATTTTTCCTGTTGAGCTCTTCAGCAGCAAGCGCCAGCACTCGCAGCCTATCATGTCGAAGCGTGCACTATTTCGGATCCTTTGAATGCCAACGACGAGAATGTTGAAAACGGTTCCACCGGTGTGCATCAGACGATCCAAGGCAACAACGTCTTCCTCTAATATCCCTTTCTCAACTTAAACAACTAACCTCTCCTCATCCTTGTTTGATCTTGTTGTTGTTGTTGTTGTTGTTGTTGTTGTTGTTGTTGATTAAAACCCATTTCGCACAAGGTTCGTCCCTCCCATGCCTTAAAGCAAGAGGAGATCCGAAAACCCGAAGAAAAAATCCGCGCTCGTGAACAGGAGATAACCGAACATGAAGAAGAGATGCACAGAAAAAATCGAAACCTGCAGCGCCGAGGTACCTCTTGTGTTGTAGAATTTTCCTCCTCGTTTTGATGGATAACTCACCGGTAATTAAAAAGATCCCTAATAAAAAAGAGCCCTCTGAAAACGGCATTGGTATGTTTGAAGCAGATGTTTCAAAATGTGTCCCTTTCATACAACGGAACAGCCAGAAGGCTGGTGTACCTTTCCTATAAATAGCTAGTTTACTTCTGGGCTTGGCTAGTTAATCTTTTGCAGGAGTGCATACAGAGGGCTCTTTTTCATTAGGGATCTTTTTAAATATCGGTGAGTTGATGGATGAATTTTCTAGAATCTAGAAAGGGTGTACGCCATGCAGCTCACAGCTCAGCGTGCCGTCAACGACCTTGAGAATCCTACACCGCTGCTTGAAGATTCTGGCCCGGATCCAAAAAACAAACAAAGTCTTTGGTGAACGGGTGAAGAGGATGACCGGCGTTGTATTTTTGATTTTTTGCGCGTTTGCAGATCGCTCAGGGCTTGTGCTGGTTAGTGTTGTCGTGTATGTTTGCTGCGCTTGGCATGCTCTTCTTGCCTTTTGTTGTTGCTGCTCGGGAGAGAGGTTCCTCTTTGCCATTGCAGAAAAACTCATTTTTCTCAGGCTTTCCTCAGGAGACAGATGACGACAAGAGTTCTACCTATTGTTGCTCCCACCTGTGTGAGTCTTTTTGGCGCAAGATCCAAACCACGACCTCGATGAAATGGTTGCGTCGCAATGCTTGGTCTTGCTCTCTGTGCGGTGTGTCAATTCGAATCATGTCAGTGTTGAACCCGCAACCACCAATGGACGACGTTCTTGCAAAGGCACTACTCCGACAAGCTGTGTGTGTGTGTGTGTGTGTGTGTGTGTGTGTGTGTGAGTGAGCGAAACCTCATTATATTGGAGCCAGTAGCCATTCGGTTCGTTGGGTCCCAGAACAGCATCCACCAATGCGCCCGCTTGGACCAGCCCTTTGAGGGAGTCGAGGAAGCCCACGAGATCGGAGGTCACGAAATCGTATGAACCCTCCGGAAAGTACTGCCAGTTGAGTTTGATCCCGCTCGCGGACAGGACCAGGGTGATGTTGTCGTTGCTGCTGTCATCTCGGAGGTTGTAGATCCCCGCTTCACCAAGCAACCGCACCACCTCAAACGGGCTGTTGTAATACGGAGTCCCAGAGAAATGGAAGTGGGTGTTCACGCAGATGGTGTCCGCAAAGGCTTCGCTCGAAAAGGCCTGTTCCGGAGCTCCCCTCGCCCTTCCCATGAGAGTGATAGCTATAGCCCAGCACACAACCAACACCCATGTACAGGCCATGTTTGTGCTGCACAGTCAAATTCTTGCAAGAACAGGACTTTTTTTTTTTTTTTTGTTGCAATAGCTCAGGTGATCACCAACCTTCACTCATGGCGTGAGCAGAGGAACGGTTGGTTTTGGGCAGAACGAATAACTCACAGACAACCAACGCGCAGGTTGCGGCTGTAGAATCAACAGGAGGAAATCTATGTGCAACAGCCAACGAAAACGAAAAAAAGGTGCAGGACAGGGCGTGTACGGCATCGCCTGTGCGCCCTGCAAGATGGGCCACAAGGCATGTGATGGCGCACGGCCTTGCGCACGTTGTATCTCCTTCGGCAATCAGGCTTGTTTTCCCCCCCCTCTCTCTCTCCTCCCCTCTCTTGCTTTATTATTGGTTTCTACTCTCTGCTTCCTCTCTCTTTTTTTTTTTTTATTAATGCTGTGAGAAGCATGCTGAGAAGTTTTATCCATCCCGAAAAGGCACACTGCAAAGATGTAAAGCAGAAGAGAAGAGGGCGGCCCAAAAAAAAAGAAAAGACGACGGCGTTGCAAAGAGGCAACATAGGTGGCACTGGGCCCGGATGCGACGCCCCTCCTCGAAGAGGGAAAAATCGGTCGGGTCAGGATACCCTCCTAGAACCAAGACCCCTTCTCCCGGTTGGCTCAACAGATGATCGGGAGGGACCTCGCTGGGCTCTTGGAGACGGGTTGGCCACTGCCGTCGCCGCCACTCTCATAGCGGGACAGCATCAACAAGTGCCTGCCGATGTGATGGACCCGGCCTCATCCCTCACGCCGGACAGCACGACAAGGAGGGTTGATGCCAATAGATACGCTCTCGGACCGACTGCCATGGACAATGTTACCAACGGCCGCAACGCCGGCAACCACGACCACCTCGTGCACGGTTACAACTTGCGCTCCAGGGGAGTGTCTTCGCCGGCGGAAGGAGACGCCAACCGCCACGCCCTCGAGGAAGACAGCGAGCCGGAGAAAGGGTGGGCCCGTGGTCCCGGTTTGATGGAGGCGGCGAGCTCAACGCAGAGAAATGCGGGCAAGGAGCTCCGCGAGAAGACCGAGAACGAGAAGCTCAGGAACGCTCCCCATGGGGTCCGTGCGGCGTTGCTGCGACAGCGGCTGCACGACCTGCAGCTGCAGCGGGAGGAGGCCCTGCGAGAGGTCGAGCTCGCCGCGCTTCTGATCGATTTGACCAAGTTGCACGGGCAGGACGGCAAAGAGCTCCCTTGCGGCCGCAGGCCGTGCAGCGATGACTACCGGGACTTCCGACCTGCCCACCTGCCCCCATCCCCGGAGGCGCAAGGCGCTCCCGACGAACTGATCTATCGGGAGGAAGCGACCATCGACAATTTCGTGGGCAGCCATCTGGCCTACGCGCCTCTACCACGGCAAGCGCAACATCTCCGGCATCAGGGCCACACGCAACACTCGCAGAGCAACATCACAAATTACATCACGCAACCACTGATGATGGTGGAACCTTTATTCCTCCTTTCTTCCCCCCCCCCCAACTTCACATATGTCCCTATCACCGCCTCCACAACGCGACCCTATGTGTAAACTCGGCTTCCGTTCCTTTTCTGATAAATTTTCCCGCGCTAAGGGGTTAGTTCCTGGATAAAACCGGGAAGCTAGCGTGGTTTTTTAATATTTTTTCGCCAGAAAAAAAAAAAGGCAGGAAGGAGGGTTGTGCAGAACAACGGGGGAAAATAAATAACCTACCCGATTGTCTCGCGCTATTACCTCTTCGATTTGTTTGGCAATCGTAATGGATGGCCGGGTTTTGAATTTTCCTCTGGGCATCCTTCAGGCTGGTGGTGGCACCCAACCCGCACACACAAACGGATCCTCGCGGTCAGCGACATGGGATTTCACCGAGGACGCATTCCTCTCCACCACTCCAGGAGTACTGGGGAGAAAATCAGAAGAAGCACAAGAACAAGAAAAAGAAAATACAAAACAAAAAGATGAGGAAGAGGAAGAGGTCGATCGGATGGACAGCGAGTCTCCATTGGTGTGCCAAGATCTTGTGGCCGTGAAAGCAGCGCACATGCCTCCGGAGGAAGCTGGATTGTACAAAGCGGTGCTGTTACAGAATTATCTCGAGGCCTATGGGGACTGTGTGTATTGTATCGCTCCCGTTTGGATACAGGTCCTGGATCGGAACTGCACCAGAGAGCTCTTCAGCCTCGAGGACTCCTGCCACTCGGAGAGCGACGACACCCTCCTCTTCAATTTTTACGTCGCACTCGCTTTGGGTAAACGCTAATCCCCGCTTCTTTATCTGTATTTTAAAAAATTAAAAAAAAACAATCAATGCATAGGAGCGAAACAATGTGGCGATCTCTCTACTTCGGAGGAATATCTTTACAAGGTGACTTGATCAAGTCCCTTTTTTTTTTTTTGTTGGTATTCCTCCGTAGGACTGAGAGTCTAATCCCACCTACAGGCACGACGAATAGCTAGTGGTCTATTTGACAGTAGTTCGTATGCGGTTGCCAAGGGATTAACAGCGTTGGCCATCTCATCCTTTGGGGAAGGTGATTGGGTGCGTGGGGGTTACTACTTGATATTGGCAAGTAGTATTTGTAAACAAATCGGAGCACATAATAGGTACGTATTATCGTAATTCGTATGCCCCCGCAATCTTGTATCACCCTCCCCAATCCTAATCATTAAACACACAACACCATCACCAACAACAACAACACAGCCAAGTTTATCTGCGTGGGATGTGGTGGAAAGGGCTTTTGCCAGAGAGCACGCCAGAGTCTCGGCTGGATCTGGTGGCAGAATACCAGAGAACCTTGGCACTCCCACCCTATGTAAACACTAACGAGATGGGATTCACCGGGCCGATGCCCTATTCAACGATGGACAAGATTAACTCGCTCAGCCGTGTATATTTCAGCTGCTTCACAATTTTGAGTTTGAGCAAACAGAAAACCTATGAAGGTAAGCGGCCTGCTTTGCCTTGCTAGCTGCACTACAACTTGGATGGCATACTTTCTAGAACAAACACAGTCAAACCTGCGCTTGCTGCGTGTATTGCAAAATCTCGAGGACGAACTAGAAGAAGCGCGAGGCTCGTTCGCCACTATAGTCTACCTCATCCACATCCAATCCCTCTATGGCTTGCGTGCTTCGGTAAGAGCTCTCACTGTTGTCTATCCCCAATCATGACAGCATTATGCCAAAAAAAAAAAGGTTTATTGGAATCTTAGAGCCCGACTGTTGGCACTGCAATGGGCTCATAAGTTTGCAGAGAATACTAATTGTAATGAGTGGCGATTCCACGTAACCTTTAGTATGTATGGAGCGGATTTGTGGAAAGTGTGGCTAACCTTTTGGTTCCCAAAACAAAACAACAACAAAAAAAAAAAAAAAAAAAGGTATGTTGCCTATTGTCCGGATAGTGGTGGATATATTCATCGAGACACGTGAATTTGAAACAGTAGAGAAGATGATCTCTCACATGCGCTATCTCTACATGACCGACAAGTCCTGCAAGGTTGAGTTCGATGAAATAAGAACCATCATGCAGCAACGGATGAATGAGGAAAGTCGCAGTAGTGTTTGCCCTGGTGTAAAGGAGCAAGACAACTCGCCATCTGGCATAAATCACTCCTCTTCGAAGAGTGGTAGAGAAGATAGAAGAGAAGAGGAGCCACAGAGAACTCGAGGAACAAAGACCAAACAACAACAGCGAAAAACCAATAAACGAAAGCAAACAAAAGGACGACCACATGCCGAAAAGAAGACTTCCCGTCCTGGAGAGTCATCACAGACTCGTAAACAAAACACGACAACAGAAGAAAAAGAAGTAGAGACCAACACTACACAAAAAACTCTCGCCGAATCCTTATCATCTACAACCGCGAAGCCAAAACAGATACAATGGTACCAATGGGAGAACAGCAAACTGGGAGTTGGCATTGGTGGGTTCAATAGAGAGTCTGCGGTCGTAAAGGGGGAGAGGGTATTTCGGGTGGGGAAATCACCAAGAGCAGCAAGAGTACCTAGTATCAGCGGGTTTGTATCATAAAGGTTTTATTTGTTGTTTTTTTTTTTACCAAGGATCCTCTTTTTTTTTTTTTTTTGTTTAATTATTAACAAAGACATGAAAGGGGAAGGGTTTTGGGCCAACTCCATCCTATGGGTCTCTTCTTCAATTATCCTTTTCATTGACTTCGCATTGACATTGTTTGATCTTCGGCCACAGTATACTGAATTCCAAGTGGTTTTCCAAATAGCCCAACGGGCACCGTTCGCATTCGGGAAGAACACGAACGTTCTGGAGAATGGTAGACTTATTCTGGGAAATTCCCTATTTAAAATAGCCCAGAATACGAACATTCTCGCAGAACAGTCCGTATTCGACCTGAATGGTAGTGGTGCCCAACATGTGATGAGGGCAAAGGTTGTTTGTGTGTTTGAGTATGGAGGTTGGAGGAGGGATGTGAGTGGTGGTGCTGAATTGGGGTGGAGAGCTGCAATCCCTTTGCATTTGTCGAATAAGTGTTCCATATTTGGGGTTGGTGTATCGCACAGTGAGCACCTTGGAAGCAGGTGCAGAAAGAGTCTGTGGTGGAGGACTCGCCATTCAAACGACAAGATGTTCGGATGAATCTTGGAGGTGGCCAGCCACCAAAAGAGTTTTCTTGGCTCTGATTTGTAGGTGTGGAAGTATTCCTCCTGCACTGAGGAGAGCGGAAGAGCTTCTGCATTGAGAGAGATCCAAACCCTGTGTTGGATGGATGCAGGGTCGATCTTGTCAAGATCCTTTTTGCTCACAATTAGAGAACTTCCCCTTGTGGTCAGGGTTCCCCTGTTTGTTTACTCTCCGCCTCGGGATATCAAGAAGTGGAAGCAAGTCAAAGAAGGCTTCCCGCAGTTGTCTCCATGCAGGTGGTGGGAGTCTGGCTTCAGGTGTGTTGTTTAAGAGCATGTATGAAAGATCTGTTTCTGCTTTCATCGATCTGATTGCAGAAATGAGGGTTGATGCTCTCCTTATCTTCACTGTGAGATCCAAAGGGTGCATCCTGAAGAAGAATGCAGGGTGTCGGAGCTTGGTGTCGGAGAACAGTGGGATCGTTCTGGTTTCTCTGTCGAAGGGTTTGGAGCTGGATAGAAACCATCTCTCTGCCTTGATGTAGCTGTCAAGGCGTGGACAGACTGAAATCGCAAGTCTGTACAGCAGCTTGGGCCTGATGTATGAGGAGAGAACCGTCATGCGGCCAGCCAGTGAGAGAGGGAGACGTTTGCAGCGAGTCATCATGTTGATGCATTCGTCTACAATGAATTCCGGCACAATGAGTTTCTTTCGGGGGGAGATGTAGAAACCGAGATATCTTTCTGGTTGTGTGCTTTGTTCGAAAGGGCAGTCGGATATGCGTTCTGAAGAGAGAATAACAGTTTTCCCTTCATTCAGCTTGGCTCCTGATGCACGTTCATAGAGTGTGAGAGTGTCCAACAGATCCGTTATCCTACTGGAGGGTAGAACTACTGCGGTATCATCACAGTGTGCTTGCACCTGGAACCCTCGTAGTTCTAGTTCCACCAGCAGTGGTTCTAATGTGATGATGAAGAGCAGGGGTGCGATGGGGTCTCCTTGTCTGATGCCGGAGCGAATCAAGAATCCTCGAGAAAGTCGGTTGTTGGTGATGACACGTCCTTGTGTTGCCTCGCAGATTCCAAGAAGAAGCTGTGAGATGTTGGAGGGGAATCCAGCCTTGTATACACAGTACCTGAGCCACTCGTGAGAGACTCGATCGTACGCTTTTTCGCAATCGAGCAGTGTCGGGACTGACTCTAAAGTCGAGTCGAGGATGGTGAGGAGTCGCAGTGCTGCCAGGTGTGTTGATCTTCCTGGAATGAAGCCTGTTTGATGCGTCGGGAACATCTGTGGGAGGTCAGGTCTAATCCTATGTGCCAATATCAGAGTGAACAGCTTCCAATCACAACAGATCAGTGCAATTGGCCGATATGATTTCGGAAGTGTGGGGTCTTGTCCTGGCTTCAGGATAGGCCTGATTATAGTCTCTGCCCAGGAGGGTGGGAATGATCCTGAATGGAGTGCTTCCTCTATTAATCTGGCAAGAAGATCTGCCAGGTATGGCACCTTCGCGTAAACGATGTAGGGGATACCGTCCACACCCGGTGCTGAGTGTTTTTTGGTGTGGGAGGCTGCGTCTACAATGTCCTGTGCGGTGATGGGGATGTTGAGTGCCCTGATGGAGCTCTGTGGGAGCGAGGGCACATGTCGGTGCAGCGGTGTGAGGGTAGAGGGTTTGGGTGTGAAAGTAGATTCGAACCATTGGCGGAATGTGTTCGATATCCCTGACTGTGAGGAGTCCAAGTCTCCACTAGGAGACTTGACAGCCGGGATGTGGTTGCTGGTGATGTTATAATCGATCAGCGAGCTCAGAAGTGGCGTTGGAAGTTCTCTGGCTGTGTCCGCTTTGATCCTACCAAGTAGAAGTCTCTTCTCAAATGCGTCCTTGATGGGGTCAGGAGAGACGGGGATGGGGTGTTCGCCTGGGAACCCAATCCCTTGGTCTGCCAACCCTCTGTCGCGCCTTGAGAAGAAATCTCGAACTTGCCGTTTGATGGATTCCCATTGTGGGAGTACTGCCGAATGGGAGATGAAGCGAGAGTGCAACACCTCTGTTAGAGCCAATGCTGAGTTCTCGTTCAGGCGCCTGATGTTGAGGCGCCAGAAAGGTGATCCCCTTGGGATCGGTTCGGGGAGGAGAAGGTGGAAAATGATTGGGATGTGGTCTGAGATGTTTCGGTGAGAGGAAGGGTATCGGTGGAGGGAGGAGATGCATGCAGAGTATTGTGAGGACTTCTTGACCAAACACCTGTCGAGTCTGGCCGTGTACCTTCCATTGCGATGTATGAAGGTATGGGGAGAGTTCTGAGGGGCCAAGTCGTGGAAACCAGCGCGAGTGACAGCATTGAGGAAGCGGATTGATTCCTCAGAGAGATCCTTGGATGGAGATCTATCCGCGAGGCGGGTGACAATATTAAAGTCCCCCGTAATAAGCGAGCAATGTGCAGGAATGACTTCCAGCACCTCCTCAATAAAGGAGGCTTGGTTGTCGTTCGGAGCATACACTCCGCACACTGTCACAGGTGGTGCATGGTTGGTGTTGACTGTGGCGATGATGAAGCGACCTTTTGGGTCTGTGGTCACCTCCGATATGGAAACTCCCTTTTTCAAGGGTACAATGGCGCACCCTCTCTGCTTGGCTGAGAAAGAGGAGAAGTGGGCATGATGAACAGTTGCCCAAGGATTCTCGGAGGCCGTTGCATGCGTTTCAGTAATGATTGCGAAGTCGGCTGTGGAATTGAGGAGGTGTTGGAAAATGCGCTGGGGTTTGTCTGGAAAGTCATTGGTATTGTGTATGCCGTTGGCGTTGGCTAAGATGAACGATGTCATGAATCTATCTACTTAGTTTTGCCCCTACCCTTCGGTGGGGGGCGAGTTGCAGCCGGAGTACTAACTGGACCCGGGGAGTCCTTGAGCGAACTGGAATTGTTGCTCTTGACTTTGGGGGTGTTATCCTTCTCCTTTTCTTTCTCTCCGTCAGCTGGTTCATCTTGGGGGGGGAGAAAAGGAGGGTACACCATCCTTGTCGAAGTAGATAGTTGGGAGACCTTGCTCGTAGGATTGGTAGCAATGCTCGGAGGAATGCCCATTGTGTTCGCACACGTGGCAGTGAGCGTCTCGACTCTGAAACTGGAACTGAATATCACATCCCGCAATAGTGGCAGTCTTGGATACCAGTAGTGAAAAGGGGCAAACGGAAAAGATGAGGAGGCCCTTATCCGTTGCTTTTCCTCTCCTTGAGCGGAGAACCTCAGAGTGGATCAGGTGAGTCGGTGCAAGAGCCAGACTCTGCCCTAACAAGCGCAGGTTGTCGTTGGAGAATGGGCGTGGCAGTCCCATCACTCGAACTCGGACTCCGGAAAAAGTGACCGGGGGGGGAGCTGTGTGGAAACGATGTGTCTTCTTTCCCACAACCACATCGACAGGGAATTGCTTCGCCACATTTGTGGCCGCCACCTCGGAGGTGAAGGTCAGGAGCTTTCCCCCCATATCGATGTTCGTAGCCCTCAAGATCATCCTCGGGAAATCTCAAAAGATCGAGCACCGACTCTAAAGTTGAGTCGTTGAAAGAGGAGATTGAAGCTGGCCTTGGGATATAAACTTGGAACTCAGGCTTGGGAAGTTCCAAGTTAATAGCGTGACCGAGCAAGGAACATAGGTTTGCAAAGTATGTTTTGGCTGCTTTAGATGCAGGGGAAGGGAGAGCAGAGGCCTTCTCTCTCTCCATTTCCAAGAAAAAACCAAAAGTTTTTTTTAATAATTAAAATAAAGTTAAAAAATCAGAGGTAAAGAGCTAAAGAGGGAAGGAGAGAAGGAGAGAAGGAGGAAAAAAGGAAAGGGGAAAAAGAGAATACAATAAAACTTTACTTAAGTTCTACTTTGAGTTTCCACTAAGTTTTGACTAGTATTGACTTTGGTTGCCTAGATATAACATTTCTTTTTCAGATCAAAACAAATTTTTTTTTTTTTTTTGTTTTTCCAGGAGGTTGAACTTTATTTAAGGGGGGCCCAGCATATACTAGCGTGTTACCCCCCTAGCAACACTGAACTTCAACACAAAAGTGGGGGTAAAAAAAATACGGGGATGTAGGTGGTAAGGTACTGATCTCTGTCCTACAAACAGGAAATCTCAAATGTGTCGGAGTGCAGAGAAAGAAATAAAATACCAGTTTTTCCCATACAAAACAAGACTCGCATACCAAAGGTAAGACGCCTTTGGTATGTCAGCTAAAATGAGGGAGGAAATTTCTTTGAAAAGTATACGACGGGCCCCATAAGGTAACTACAAATCCCTTTTTATTTCTTTTTTGCTCTTCCCTATATGGAAGTATAGTCTTTCATCACTAAGAGATAAAGTTTTATGCTGTTTTACACTGGATAGCTTCCAGGCCGACCAGAGTTTTAGGGCAAGCTGGGGGTTGATGGCCAAGTTCGTGGTTTGCAAGAAGGCCTGGAGGAGGTGTGTTGTTGTGGTTGGAACTTGGCAGTGGCCATGTGTTTTCTGTTCAGAAAGGTGTGCTGTCAATTCCACTGTGTCACAGAGTGGGCAAGGTGTCTCCTTGGCGTTGTGAAATTCAAGCTCCGTTCAGAAGCTTCCAAAGGAAAAAGGAGATTGCTGGGCGGATTGGAGGCTTGTAAACTCGAGTTATTCTACTACAGATGTGTCAAACATTGATAGAACCAGATGAGGCAGAGGATAAATAACACCGGAGAGAGGGGGTTCGCCCTGTTTTAGACCTGATCAGAGATGAATTGGGAGTGAGTGTGTGCTTGATGATAAGCATGATATTAATGCGACCCACTGTTTCTTGCCCATTGTTGAGGAAACCAACATCTGGGAGGTCTTTGAAAACCCTGATCCCCTTGAATGTGAGGATGCCGATTTCGAAGACTGGATATCCTCACACTTATGCCTTGGGGAAGTGTGCTATTTCGAGACATGAAAAAAAAAAAAAAAAAAAAAACAAACAAAAAGATTCATAAAGAATTGTAAATATCTAAAGTTGATGCACATTGCAGTGTGGTTTTTTTTTTTTTTTTTTTGAATTTATGATAAGATGAATCCCAGCAAAGGCATTGGGTGGAGAGCTATTGCGATGCCAATTTCCACCGGATCGGGAGGTCTTATCGCCCAGGCCAATGCCGCCATCCCGAACAGCTGACCTCCTGGCACCACCATTGCCACGCCCCCTACTGCGACCGCTCCCAGACGAGTGAGCAACCCCATTGTCAAAGTCCTGGCATGGCATAAGTGAGTGGGGTTAGTGTGGTGGGCAGGGAGTTGCAAACCCTCTCAGCACAACTTTCCTTGGATTGTTTGAAGATGGAAAGGGGCAGAGGGCAAGCCTGTATTTAAAGGCTTTGTTCTTCAAGCGCTGCTACCCATTGGCTGCCCGAAAAAATGAAATCCTTTTCTGCGGACCAACTTTCGCGCTGCGCGTACAAATTTGAAGAGCCAGAAAAAAAAAAAAAAAAAAACAACAGGCATGCACAAAAACAAAGCCTCCTCGAACTCGAATCCCATACACATCGATAATCTGGCGCTGGTATCCATACGCAGCGAGAATGGCAAGCCCGTGTTGGAAATAAATGGAGTGACTGTCGAAACGCGTATGGTTGTGCAACCGGTGCCCACTTTCGTGAAGGCCAACATCTACAAGCAATATGGATCCTTTGGCACAGAATGCTGCCAGAAGTTGCAGGAAATTCAAGAGCTACTCAAAAACGACGGAAGTTTGTATTGCAAAGAGGAGCTTTATTCCACGCATCGAGGTTGGGTGTATTGCACGAAGTTTGGCTTGGTGCTTGAAGCCTCGGGGGACTTTGTTACCATCAACCTGTTGAACAGGAGACAATCAACTATCGAGTTCTGAGTGCGAGTGCGGGTCTTGTATCATCTGCTATTGCAATTGGAATTGGTGGCCAACGTTTACTTACCCAGCAATAAAACCTCTCTTTGTTGTAATCTTTTGCGGGTAGGGGAGTTGAGAAGGCATTGTTGACTAGCACTCGTGCAGTGTAGTCAGAGAGAGTGGTTGCAGAGGATTGAGATGATTGACGAGTTCACTTGCATCTTTCGGAGGATAGAGAGGAGCCAGTCGTCAGACACGCTATCGGAGGCCTTCTCAGGGTCTAGGATTCCATCCGGTGTTGAGCGTACTCGGTTTGAAACCCGGAGGAAGGCCATGTGGGTGCTTCTTCCCGTCACAAATCCTGTCTGCTGGAGTGGGAATTATCCGGGGAGGCCTTCTTGCAATCGTTTGTTGATTGAAGTGAGGGCGGTAGTTCAGAGGGTCAGTTGGGCCTTTCCCTTCAACAGGGACTTGATAATGGAGCGCTTCGCTGATATCGCGAGAGAGTGTCCTTGGAGTGATGAGAGGGAATGGTATATGTCCTCATGAGTACTGCGTTGAAAGCGCCGAGCAGTCACATGACACAGAATTTGTATGGGGGGGGGCCAATCAGCTTTCAAAGGGGAAAAACATGTTTTCAATTTTCTTCGTGTAGCGAATTAAAACATACTTCCAAATGGGGGTGCATGATGAGTCGAGTTGCGTGTGTCGAACAGCTAGTGATACTTCAACCAATCTCAGTTGGTTCAGCTACCCTTTTCTACTTCCTCTAGCGATCCCGAGCATTTAGAGTGCTGCATTACAGCTGACGGTGCAACAACAACGCAAAAAAAAAAAATTGAGATATCGCAGGATACATCGCCATTAGAATTTTTGCTCTGATTTTTTTTTGATTCCGTTGATTATGTATGGTCCCTTCTACTCGAATTCTGTGTCATGCGCAAGGGGAGCCCGACATCGTCTCCTTGATGCTGATGATTTAAATAAAAATTTATATTTTTTGTTTTTGAACTTTGTAGAGCCCTCAAAAAAAGTGTAATTGAATTCAACTTTTTTTTTTTTTTTTTTTTTTTGTTGTTATTTGTAGTTTTATGATTTTTTTAAAATAAGTTTAACAATTGAATTCAACATTAATTTTGCTATTTTTCTTTCCTCCTTCTCCTTCCCTCCTTCCCTCCTTTATTTTTTATTTTGTTACACAAAAAATATATTCTGTTTTGGTGCAACAGGTAATCGAGTATGAAACAAGCAGTGTGTTAAATTGGCAAACAGTTGTTTACAATTTTTCAAGGAAAAACTAGCGTACTTTCCAGGAAGCACGAAAAATCGCACAATTAGTCCAGGAGTTTGTACAAATGGAGGAGTAAGGCAAGACCTTTAGGTGGCCATAATCTTCAACATCGATGCTGCAGGCGTACATAAACGCCCTCAATAGAGTCGAGATCAAGGGTCATTGTAAGCACATTTGTAAAGGATGTTCTGGAGGTATTCGGGGGGGGGGGCGAAGGAGAAGCCAAGGGGATCTTCCTGTCGAGACCTGAAGGATCCCCTTTTGGAACCCACAAAGGACGCTGAGTTGTTGAGATCGTCCCACAACTTCAACAATTTGGTGTCCTTCGTCCTACCCAGCACCATCATAAGGACACTGTTAGGCCGTTCCCTGTGGTTCCAGTGTAGAACCAATCAGCATCGAAGACGCTCCAGCCATCCATCATAATAAAAATTAATAACAGCGCGACTCAGGCTGGTGAGCAAAGAGAACTCGTCGAAAAGCCCGGCTTTTCTCTATAACTGGCCCCGTTGCTGCAGGATATGATGCTCTTCTTCCGACCCTGATTTCTCATCCTTAAACTTACCCTAACGCCTCCTGGTTACGTCGGCTTAAAACGGCGGCGCGTTTTTTTGCAGCCCTGCACACTCGCTTGGGCTGGTGCTCCGTTCTTGCCTTCATGCATACCCAACCCCGATGAATCTGTTATCTGGGATAATATACTGAATCGTTTCCTGGAAACAATACATTTGCACACCACCTTGGAAGATGGTTCTCTTCACTTTCTAAAAAGGCTGAGCCTTCAGTTTGTTGGTATAATGCATCGAATGCGTTCTTGTATCCTAGGTGGTGGGGGACTCGTAGAAGATGGCGCTGGCTCGGCAGTTGGGTGAACACATGCAACGGCTAATTCGGGTGCAGTAGTAAATTTCATCCTATTGAGGAATTTACAAAGTGCCAGACGTGGGACGATTCAGTTTACCCTAAAAAAGCGTTACACAGTTGGGGCAAATATTTATTGCAAGCAACCGAGGGATGATCTACAAGGTACGCAACAAACAGCCTCCTCTTGCTGCTTCCATCGCTTTCCTGCTGCCGCTCGTCCTTTCCACCCAATTAGCAACAAGAAGCACAAAACATCAGAGCTCACTCGCGGGGCATGGTGTGCACAGGGCAAACAATGTGAGGAGCACAACAATCAAGGCCCACGATTTGCCGCCATTTCCTGGACTTTGTAAATTCTTCTTTGTGTCCGCTTCGGCTGTAAGCCTGACCATGGAAAAGTTGGGATCCTGAGTACTTGGCTTGTTGGGAAAGTCCGCAGTGGATAAGGGATGTCTACTCCAAGAATTTCTCCAGAGATACCAGGAGGCTGAATATATTGTGGTGTCCATGCCATGTGCACCCCCAAAGCTGCGGTAGGTAAAGGGTCATTTCATCAAACGGTACATTCCCCCTGATAATGGCGAGCCGGTGGCGACGTTTTAGAGCCTGTCTGCGGAAGACGGACATCGATAATGGGCCAGAGCAGGAGGGCTGGACCAACAATTGCAAATCTTCCTTCTTTACAGCTCAGATTCGGCGAGCTGCGGTAGCGCTTTCTCATCTTCGACTTGTTGGCCACTTTCCTTCTTTTCTCCTCAAGGCAGTCCTTTCGCCAATTCAGCTTCGGAGAGCCTTTTACAGCCCTCATCAGTCTTCAGCTCATCATCCAGCTTTTGGAGATGGCACGGTTACCCAGCAACGCCTGACTTTCAGGGGCAAACAGGTTGCGGACACAATTACACTCGCAGAGGGTAGGGTGGAGACAGGGAGCGTGTTGCATCTTGTCTCGGCGTTGAGGAGAGGATGACAGATAGCTACGGGCGGCGCAGTCCCTGTCTGCGCATATTCTTCGGCAAATGTAAGCGTTTTGTACTTGTATTCCTTGGTGGGCTATTGTATTTTTTTGTGTTTGGTGCGTTGTTTCTCCTTCCCTTGTCAACAAAAGTGGATGCCTTGCCCTTGTCGAGGGCATCCAAGACCTTCAAGAAGTCATCAATATCCAACTTGGCTGAACTTTTTTCTGTGAAGTCGTTTTGTTTCAAGATATCCCCGACTTTGTCGTTCATTGACAGAGAGGGGATCGACCGTCTATGCGCGGGTGAGCAGCCGAAGAACAGGCACTACGTACGATATTATTCAGGGCACAATATGTTTTAAAGTTATCCTCCGTAACAGCTTGATGTCAGACTGGGCTCGCGCGAAAGATTGCGGAGGGCGTTTTGTTCTTTCTGTTTAAGCATAGACGCCCCAAACTCTCCCATTCCTATGAGAAACATTAACTCCGGAAGGAGGATAGATTTGGTTTTGGGGGAGAGGGGGGAAGTGGGATGGGAACAAACCTGAAAGTTGATCGGAGGGGGGGTGGATTCTTCAGCACCATGCGAACGACCGAAGACTCTACTTTTGTGGCCGGAAGTTGTGTCTGGAGATCTGAAAGGACCTCAAGATTAGACAGACGTAATTCAAGCTGAAACTTGCTTGCCTGCATGAGATGTGTGCCTGATGAAATTTGACATGGTTTTTTTGCTACACAGCCGCTTTCAAGAAGTCTCCGAGAATAACTTGCAAGTGTAAAACATTTTCGCTAAACGATTAATGAATGTTTTTTCGCCTGTTGTCTTTGTGTATTTGACGTACCTGTCCTGAACACGCTTTTGCATTTCGGCAACCATTCACAGGTCCAAGGCAATGACTTGTTTGAATACCGCAACAATTTTACCGTCAAGTTACCTGTGCCAGGACCGATTTCCAACACCAGATTCATCGATCGCAACTTGGCCTGCAACGCGATGATGAGAATGTTCGTTATCATCGCAAAGAAGGATGCCAAACCTCTTGGACTATTCCTGTAACCACCGATATCAAGTGCATTTCCTCTAAACAAACCCAAATTTCCTTCTGCTTTCCTGGTGCTTTAGATCTGTTGTTTCGGCCTGTTCGAGATGGAGCACAGATTGGACAACAACCCAAAGAGTGACGGGTGACCAGGAGGAAGGTTCGTTTCTTGCCTCCCCTCCCTCCCTTGCATGTCCTAGCTGGAAGGGATATCTAATACCTTCCTGCTTCAATATCTCGCGTAACATTAACATGTCCTACACGAAGCCTTTCCCCTAATATCTTTCCCTACAGAATGTATCTTACCCGAGTAAAGGAACTTCTTTGCGCTGCCTTCTGGTGCGAAGTAGCGATACTTTTGTTAGCATCAGCAGAAGCAGAACAATTGTCAGACCTCCTGCTTCCGTCCAATGGATAATGACGGAAAAGTGAGGTCTACAACACCCGGGGCACAGCTGATAAACGGAGTGTGAAAGATACAGGGACACCACTGGGGAGACGCCTTGTACCCTTGGTCGATCACTATAAGCGATGTCTATCCCATCCCCGGAAATGTCCTTAATGGATACAGTACGACTCCGCTTACAAGAATGAAAGCCGTAGGGGAAGGAGGGTTGGGGTACACCGACTTGTTTTGGATATACTTATTATTAAAAAAAATAAAAATACAAAAAAAAAATATAATTGCCCTGATTTCTCTCAAGAACTACGGAACAGCGCTGCAAGTTTTCGCCCCCCCCCCCGATTTCTCAAACGAGGACTACTTGGACTCGTTGTATG
>ERZ778023.2113-NODE-2113-length-26180-cov-7.380670_pt1 | contig 26180 bp, 26 predicted proteins | sample MGYA00375753_ERZ778023 | MGnify/ENA primary metagenome ERZ778023 (study PRJEB29350, sample SAMN05389822) | bioreactor metagenome | isolation source: Ammonium sulfate bioreactor | place: South Africa: University of Cape Town | collected 2014-04-04 ... | reverse complement strand
CGACCTGTCGCAGAAAGCGGAGCGCGAACAGACTCGCCGCACGCTGGAATGGCTGGGTCGGATGGAAGCCAACGTGCGCGAACCCGCCGACACGCGGTATAAAGCACTGCTGACGCTGCTGGACTGAGCGGCGATTCCCTCGCGGCACGGCGGCGAGGGAAACCGGGAAGCGGCCCCGCACTCAGGACGGCATCAACTGCCGGTTCAGGTGCGACGGCAAGGCGCCGGCATTGTGTCGCCAGTGCGTCGCGCCCCACGTCGCGGTAGTCGGTGCGCCCGGCCGCGTATTGAACAGAACAACAAGGTCAGGTTCATTTAACCTACGCGGAATAATGAACCTGACCCCATATTTGCTTACGTCGCGGTAGTCGGTGCGCCCGGCCGCGTATTGAACAGAACAGAACAACAAGGTCAGGTTCATTTAACCTACGCGGAATAATGAACCTGACCCCTTATTTTTTCGTTCGGCGACGGCGTGGCGCGCGTCGGACATTCTGGTTCCGCCTACGGCCTGCAGGCCGGGCTGTGGGTGGATCGCAAGCACGGTATCGGCGTGGTCTGGCTCGCCACCGGCATGCCGGACGAACGCCTGGACGGGAAGTCGGCGTTCAGCGCGGTCGAGGAGGCGCTGGCGCAAGAAGATCCCGCACTGACACCCGACAAATGAAACCTGACAGGCGATCAGGCGGGGGAAAGCGCTGATTGCCCTGTTCGACCCCGCGAGCCCAGCGGAACCCGTCCCGCTATATTGCGTGGCAGGCACAACGGGGAACAGTCGATGTCCGATGGCGATGACGAAGACGCAGACGGCGGTGAGTTCGGCATGTCCGTCGGCGAGGACGGCGAGGTCACCTTCGTCGGTCGCCCGCCCTGGGGCACCAAGGCCGCGAAGATCCCGGTCAACTCGAAGGCAAGCCAGGGACCGGTGGAGGACCGCCGCCACATCCTGCACTGGGGCGAGCAGCTGCGGCCGATCCTGGCCTCCGTCATGACGGCCATGTTCCAGCTGCACGGCCGCAGCGGGCCGGCGATCGAGAAGGCGCTGCGCGACCCGCTGAAGGGCCGGGTGCAGCGCATCGTCGGCACCGGCGCCCAGGCGATCGCCGAGCGGGTGGCGAAGGAGATCAACGGCGCGGTGATCAACCTGGTCGCCGACCGCGCCGATATCAACAAGGCCATCGAACATGTCCGCGCCCGCGTGCGCAACCTGACCCGCCGATTGACCGACGACCCCGCGCTCACCGCCAAGGTGGCGAAGGCCATGCGCGAGCCCTTCCCCAACGACGCGATCATGGACGTCTACCTGGACGAGGCGGCGCAGGAGCTGCTGGGCGGGACCAGCGACAGCACCGCGATCAAGTCGCAGGTCCAGGACATCGGCTTCCAGATCGTCGGCCTGGTGCAGTCCTGCCGCGCGCCGTGCGATTTCGTGATGATGCTGCACCACGTGGCCGATTCGGTCACCTTCGACCTGTCGCAGAAAGCGGAGCGCGAACAGACTCGCCGCACGCTGGAATGGCTGCGCCGGATGGAAGCCAACGTGCGCGAACCCGCCGACATCCGCTACGAAGCACTGCTGACGCTGCTGGACTGAGCGGCGCCCCCTCGCGGTACGGCGGCGAGGGAAACCGGGAAGCGGCCCCGCACTCAGGACGGCGTCAATTGCCGGTTCAAGTGCGACGGCAAGGCCGCCGGCCTTGTGCCGCCAGTGCGTCGCGCTCCACGTCGTGGTAGTCGGTGCGCCCGGCCGCGTATTGAACAGAACAACAAGGTCAGGTTCATTTAACCTACGCGGAATAATGAACCTGACCCCTTATTTTGACCCCTTATTTTAATTTGCATTTTCGGGAGATATTGCAATGAACCCTGGCTTTGCGAACAACTATCCTGCGCCAAGAACGTGGCGCTGTGATAACTGTGGCGGCGCTGTGTCGGTGGACGATGGCTATGTGATCTGGAATAGCCGTGGAAAGGATCGGGACTTTCGAATCATCCATCAGTCGAAATGCGACGATAAATCCTTGGATTCCTCGATGGCCCTAAGCGATTTCTTGGGGGTGGACGGAATTGCGAGCTTGCTCAGTCTTCTTACTGTGGGGCCGTTGGCGCGCGTGCCGGAAGATGGCTCGCCTGACAAGGACATCAGCTTGTCTGATTTTGCTGATCTGTTTCGACGCCTCCACGTTCCGCACTATGAGAGAGCACGTCAGTATTTCGACGATCCACGGGTCATAGAGTTTGTCGGTGGATGGAACGAGCGGGCGATGTACATGCCTAGCGAGCTTGCCGAAATCGCAGCGGTAGGCGAAGCACCCGAGAAAGGCTGATCCTCCAACAGGCTCTTTGGTTGCGCGTAACCATGCAGGCATGTACAGGAGCGTGTCGCGCGCGGCGACCAATACCGCCCTATAGCCCCGGAGCCTTCGGGCAGCCGAAATCGCCCGTAAACCCGCGCCGTTCCTCGTCCGTAGCCGTCCGCGCACAAGCGGGTTGTAAAGTAGGGACAAAAGTCGGGACGGAGGCCAGAAAGTAATAAAAAAGCCCCTTAATTCAGGGGCTTATTTACATTTCTGGCGGAGAGGGTGGGATTCGAACCCACGGTACGCTTACACGTACTGTCCGCTTGCAAAAAAAGATTCAGCATGATCGTTGGAAATCAATAATTTATACCGTACTCGCACCGAAAATCCAGAAAAATTTTCCGCTAATCGCTGTAATTTAGAGCAAGTTTTCCCAATAAGAATGGAGTCCCGAGACGACAACCCGAGCTGCATCACAGGCATCAAAAGCGCTGCCACGTAAGATTGCGGCGGCCTACAATATGTTACCAACGGAGCAGCCTTGGATTTCACCGCAAACCCTGCACACCCAGTAGGTGCAACAATGCTCTCGTACGGCTCATTTGAAGATAAAGGATACCGTTTCGAAGCACGCATCCCCGATTCCGATATGGAACCGGTAGCGTTTGAACTTCGCATTTTTGTCGGCACAGAATCCAAGTACCTCTTGCTGATTCCCATGACGTACGCGCCGACGTTTGGCGTCGACGTAGACGATATGCAGAAGCTTGAATCCGTGCTAGATCAAATTCTAGAGCTCCTTCCACAAGCGAGCCAGTTCGGTGCTGATCAGGTGTTAGCCCTAGATCAACTCAACGCGAAAATCGGTGGCAAAGAAGAACAAGAGAGGCATCACCGATTCATGCTTTCTTCCCATAAGCAAACCGGTCCGTTCGAATATACCTCATCGCTTTTTTCCGAGCGCTTCAAAGATTTTGTCGGAGGCCGCGACGCCATGGACCTCTGGATGAAGACCCCCTTGGAGGAATTAGGTGGAAGATCTCCCGAGGAGGCACTCAGACTTGGTATGACTGAAAGCGTCATAGAAGCTGTTTTGCAGCTTCCCAAACGTTCGCACTAGACTCCCCTTGTATCGGTTCCGTTCCACTTGAACAGCTGTTCCGTGTGAAGCTGCTCACGCTACTGGTGGAGACAATGTGGGCCGGATTCCGAAGATACTTCAACAAGTAGATTTTTCGGCAGCGCGACGACCTGCTCGTAATGCCCAACGCCGAATACGCCTGCGATCAGTTCGCTTTATAAACAAGGCGTGCAAATCCGTAGGGCAGCGAGCGGGCCTAAAGCCGGAGGATAGCCTAAGGATCTTGCACCCAGGCAAATGTAGCGGAAGCTGAGACATAACTGTTATGGTACTCAACCCAGTGCCCGCAAGCATGAGTCTCAAGGGAGTATAGGAGTCCAGGAATGCTTCAACGTCATTGACATTCACTTTTGGGAGGGGACCACCACGATAGCCGACAAGAAGATAAAGGGTGATTGCTCGCGCCTCATAAAATTGAAGATGGTACTGCTGCCTAATGTTCTGTAGCGCCAACAAACCATCGCCCGATTCGGTGGAAGTCAAATCCGCCACGTCTACCGAGAGATACACCCTGGATAGAGATCGCCTCCCATCGACGTATCCTTGGAGCTTTCCCTCCCTCATATCACGTATGGCTCGCACTTTGACGGACACTGTTGCTGCACCGCCAGAGAAGAGCTCCTTCAGAGGATATCTTGCATGTGCAGGATCAACTGGTCGGAGGCCGTTCAGTACGTCCTCCTTGAACGCATCGAGATCCTCCACAGCGAAAGTGTGTTTATAGGGCGTTGCGAAGTTGGAAGGGATGTCCCCTTCGCTCCTAAGGACACGAAGGACCGTAGTAGATATTTCGAGGAACTTCGCTGCCTCTCTTGCCTTTAGCCCCCAAGACTTCGAAAGTTTTATCTCTTTCAGCTTTTCCAAATCAACCACCCAGTTGGGGCGCGCTTTCTTGTTACCGGTCGCCCGCGCGGGTAAACGTCCTTTAAGAAGCCAGCGGACGGTGCTGTACGGAGGAAGGCCTAGAACCTTCGCGGCATCGCTGTAGGAGCCATACCGTCTCGGCACGGAAGGTAGATCCCCGATGGCAAGCCCTTTGACCAGTATGGCCTTCTGGTCCCACCGCTGATAACCGTACGCCAACGCCGCTTTTAGCAAAAATGCGGTTTGTGCCTTACCTTCCTTTAGGTCCTTATGGAGATGAACAAATAGCCATCCGAAGCAAATCTGAAAGACTTTGGATGACCTTCCGTCTCGAAGGCAAACCGCATGCCAGTGCTTACATAAGCAGTGAAACCGTTTTGGCCAAGCCGACAGCGATTGAGCCACCTTGGGAAGTAGCGAGACGACTGCCACATCCTTCCGCGGGGTACGCACGCCACTCTCCGACCATGAATAGAGCGTAGCTATCTGAACAATGATCTTGCACAGCACCTTCAGGTCACATCGCATGAGTTCTTCTACGGGAAGGCCCAGCTGCCCCGCGACAACGATGATGGATGTATCCCGATATGTAACAGCCCATAGAATTTCCGCAATGCCCAGCAGTGCGGGAGGCGCAGCGGATGTCCGCATACCTACCAAGTCGGCACCACACGGGCAGATAAGCAACCCCGTTCGGTGATTGGTAATTCGTTCCCCGCATTTTGTGCAGTACTTCAACATCAAGGTGCCATGCACATGGCACGCAACGTAGGACTTCAGGTCCCATACTGCTGGCGTGTAACCCAGGTCCTTAATGCACTCGGGGCAAATGCGCGTGTATTTTACATCCAAGTGCCTTGCCCATATCTGATGTCCACAAAGCGATGCACGGCTACGACCATGGCCAGAGGGGTCCCTATATCCGAAGTTCGCGGGAAGGCACTGCATTGGCCCGAGCAATGGTTGCAAACCGCGGTAGTCCCACCCTACGCCTGGGCGCCTCTCTGGGTCGCCGCCAATCAACCCCATAAGCTCGCCAGATCCATGAAGACCATTGCGTTCGGCGAGCCGTATGAGGTATCCCGCCGGCGACTCGCGCGGAAAAGGCGTAGGAGTACAGGGAAGCACCATGGCCATCACAGCCCCACCCTTGTGAGTGAACCTTTCTGCCCTTTTTGTTGCCGCCTATTCGGCCTGTCAACTCTCCGATTAATGCTTTTTGCCTTCTCAAGCTTATGCTCGAAATCCTCATAGAGCCGGTATTTGCTGGAGAACGGATTTCCTCCTGGAGTTGGATCGTCGAAGAGCACCAGTTCCCGCGCCTTCGCGAGGTCGTTCATAGTGATCTTTCGCCGCTTATGATCGAGAGCATCCCAGGTCGCTTGGGTCAAGATGTCTGCGATGTATCCAAGGAGGCCGCCCGACGCCAAGTACATACGAAGGGCCATGTCAGGATGATCCAGCAGCGGCAAGTCGAACGCGGACATTCGGTGTTGTATTTCCGCAAGAAGACCCACGAGTTCATCTTGGGACGAGTCATCCCTCCAATCGTACCGAGGCACAAAGATCGGCTTCGGGCTTCGCCGAATGAGTTGCTCATCCGACAGAACGACCCTTTGAGCATCTTGCAGGCCAGCAGCAACAATTCCGACGCCCTTTGTGATCAGGATTTCTTTGAGGCATTCGGCCGACTCGTATAGAACGACGTCTTGACCTTTGTCGACGAGATGCTGAAAGTCATCAAGAAGCAGAAGACGTACCCCCTGCTCCTCCAACAGAATGCCCACACGCCTCATCTTTTCGTCGCGATTCCCTCTGCCTGGCCGCGGGTCTCCTAGCTCATCTAGGATCGCCTGCAAAATGCTCACCGGCGTGGTGTGATGGGGCATTTCAACCATAACAATGGGGCGAATGACGCCTTCGGCGACTCGGCGCTCAGGGAACAAGCTTGCGAGGTGCTCAAGCAGCTTGCTCTTCCCGGTACCCGACTCTCCCAGGATCAAGGAACATCTGAAGATTCCTACCTTTGCCCCACTCATCCATTGATAAAATCGCTCAATGCTTGAGTTCCACCACGGAGTGATGACGCGAATGTTTTGGACACAGCACCTGAGTGCATCGTCAGCGGCCTGAGCGTTCATGACCTCTCCGCGGGGAGCACGAAAGATGATTGAGCGACGGGTTGGCGGCCTTCGCCCCGAGCGAGTGCGTGAGGCCTTTCAATGTCGCCTTGGTCGGCAGCCGCAGGAGAACTCTTGGGTGTCGCGTTGGCTTTCTCTTCAGGCCGAGGCACATCTCGCTCCGTAAAGCGAGACCGACGCTTGCGGTGGCTTTGACGAAACTCGTTCGCTTCGTTCTCGATCGCCAGCTCGATCTCCTCCCTTGCTTGAGCCAGTGTTAGGTCTCTGCCGTCATCGCGCAAAACGCGCTTCATCTTCTTGCACTTGTCGTGCTGCCATCGGGTCATTCCGCTGGCATAGGCGAGGTCAAGACACGGGACCCGTATCCATAGTTCGCTATTGGGTACAACCACTTGTATGTAGCCGACATCCTCATCGCTGACGTAGATGTCTACCGAGAGTGTGGCGCCACATTGAAGCCTGAGCGCTCCCATATCCGGACTGTTGTAGATGAGGCAGTCGTACTCGATGCCCTCATGATCCAGCCGCCGGCCCGGCACTTTTCGCAGGAAGAGCCTCTCAAGCAGCACCGTTGCATTTGGGACAAACCGTTCGACCTTGCTGATACGCGACGCGCACGCTTGTCTAGGCGACTGCCCCCCGAGGAACTCCAATGGCTCGTTCATATAGACGTCGACCAGCCATTTCATATAGAGCTTGTCGAAGGTTGACCGCCTCAGGATCAAGTCTTTCCTAGGATCAAAGTTGCACCGTGTCAGGATGTTCTCCATCGTGGCGCCCGGCTGTCTCTGCAAGAAGCCGAGGTCCTGACTGCGGAGGAATCTTTCGATGTTCGGCTTGTGCCACGGCCGCTTACGGCCGCAGAATTCCGCAATCGCCCCACCGAGCTCAGCGCAGGCATTCCGCAGTGCCTCAGCGAACTCTTCCAAGCCGTCATCGAATACGTACGTATCAGCGACGCCGAACAGATCCCACTTGCCAAGGACATTCGGATATTTCTGTAGAAACTCGATCTTTGGGCAAACGGAATGTCGTATGCATCGCGCCAAGCTAACTATGCTTGGGACCTCAGCTCCCCAATACGTTCCGGTGGGCATTCTTAGGTTCACATCAAGTGCAATTGATGCACTCGCCCTGCCCCACGGTACGAAGTCTTCGTCAGCAAGAATGATGGCCAACGGCGTATGGTCCACCTCGCATCGGCTCAGCGGATGGTCTGCTTTGACTCCACCTAGGCTCATCCTGAAACGGGCGATGGCAGCATCACGGCCGAAGCGACGCGCATATTGCTCTTCGGCGGGAATTTCCGCCAACACCCGCTCAAATACCTTTCGCCCCGCAATAGGCAGCGGATCGGATCTCGGCCTTTGGACGTTCTGTAAAACAATGCGGTCTTTGACCTTTCCGACTGCTGCTTCGATGCTTATCCGAGGATTCTGCTTAAGATACTTGTCGTCCCGTACTTGACGAACGATCTCCATCACCTCAGGGCAATAGCGTTCTCCGTAGCGCCCCTTCTTATCGTGGTGATCCATTAAGGCAGCTATCGGGTTTGAGGCAAGTTCACACTTGCTCTTCCAACCCCAAACCGTGTTTCGATGCGGTTCCTCCGCTGGCCACCCGATCTTCTCCCAAATTTGAGGAATCGCCGCAGCTGTCTCCGGCAGGTTCAGCCCCCGTGTGGCCAGAACATACTTCCATCGCAACCCCGCCACCTTTAGCTTCTCGTCATCAGCATCCGGCGGGATCCCGCAAACCTCAGCCGCATTCGACACCAGTGGCAGAAGCTTGTCCGCGGTCCTTCCGGACGGCGCGCTATCACGGTCTACGAATGCGAGCTCATGCCGCTCCAACGCAGCCCAAATCGCTGCATCCGGCTGCTTGTCCATCAAACCGCTCGTTACATCGACCATGTGCCAGTCACCGTCTGGCAACCGGCCCATAAGCTTGAACAAACGATCTCCCCATCGAATTAGCTGATTTTCTCTAAGACCTCCCAAACCCATGGCACATCCTCCTCGGCCAGAGACGGCCGAATAGTCATTTCCAAGGAAATGGGTTCTCGTAGCTGACCACGAACGGCACCGGCATATAGCAAACAGCACAGTAGGCCAAACGGATCACTAGGGAGGAAGGCACCGAGAACCTGTGCCTGGGTGGGTGGAAGAGCAGCTAACCAAGTGCGAATTTTGCCCCGCACCTCGGGCGGGATGGGTAGGGCATGACGCCTTCTCATCAGGATGGCATTCGCTAGATAGCTTCCCTGATTGAGCTCATTGGTAGATACAACGCGGTACCCGTAACGCAACGGCGCCAATAGTTCCTGCAATCGCGCCGTACGGTGCCTAATGAAGAGATCCTGACGACTCCTTTCATCTTTGCATTCCCAGAACTCCCGTCGCCCATCTGATACAACCAACAGGTCTGGCCAGTGTTCATACCTCTCTCCTGCCAGGGTGAACACCAGCTTTGCGGGTTGCTCTTGAAATTGAATGCCTGCGCATGCATCCAGCAGGATGGCTGCATCGCGCTCTTCTTCGGCCTCACAATGCGCTTCGCGGCTCACGCTACGGAAGCAGGGAACAACATAGCGTCGTCTCGCGCCGGAGCGAGACAACACCTTTCGGGCTCGACCGTGACTGGTCCACGGCCACTCGATCCGGATACCGTCACCTTCTAGATAGCGTTGGATCGGCGGTCGCCCAATCGATCGATGGTCGAGACCATGGAGAGACACGTCCTGCCCATCGTGTCGACGGGGTTCAAAAGCAGACGGGTCACTGTCAAACACGACCGTCTGCGTGAATGATGCCGCATGACATCATGTAGTTCCTCCACGCTGAGTTTTTCTTACTCCCCAGGGCCGTTGCGGTCAAGACCGCGCCGAATTTCCTCTACGCAACCGATCAGATGTCATTCGCTTGCCGGGTTCGCTGCGACGAACCTAGAGATCGGGGAGGCGCGCCTTTGCGAACATCCGCATTTTTTGCGCATTCCCGGGCTGCGCAACAACCCGACTATTGGGAAGCGCCCTATCTCCACGAATTGCTTAGGCGAGCATCATGGGCGAGCATTAGGGCTCCGCATGAAGGCTTGCCATGACACGCACGCTCCAGGCGATCGCCGCGCAGGTCGCTGGCGACTTCATCCATCGTCTGGCACCCGCGTTCAGGCCGCCGGCACGCTTGGTGTGTCCAACGGACGAGGCGGAACAGGCGGTCGTCGACGCGGTGACGCAAGCAGCTACCGCAAGAGGGATTCCGGTCGAAGTCATCGATTTGCGGCCAGCGCCCGCCGAGCGAATGGGCGACGTCACCGCGCGGCTGGGGACGTCTGGAGGCGAAACGTCTGATAACGGCCCCATTCCGGCATTACTGATTCTCCGTGGTTTCGACGTCTTCGGCGACGATGCGCACGATGCCCCTACGTATCCGTTTCGATCCAAATTCCAGTTCGACCGGAACTTCCTATGGCTGTTCGTCGGCCAGGATGCTTTACGCATGCAGTTTTTGTTCGGTAGCAACCGACGACCGCTGTACCAGGCGGCGGGCGATATCACGCCCAAAGAATGGCAGCCAAGCAACCGTCATAGCCGATGAAAGGGAACGGAACTAGCGGACCTCAGACTAACCCAGTTCAAACATTCACGAGTACCGGGAGTGGGCATTGGAGTGTGGTACCGGAGCATCCAAGATCGCGCAGCCCAAGTCCTTCACCGTTTCGTAGCGCCCTTCCGGCGATCGACCACCAACTGCGTGCGCGCCGTGGTCACCGGAATCCCCCGCAAGGGATGGGCCTATGGCACATCGTGGGTCGGTAACACCGTCTCGCGTAACCAGGCTGTCACCGCTCGATCGCGTGCCATCAGCAATCGCAAGCCATCGCGAGTGACCTCGCTCTTCATGGCGTGCTCGCCACTGGCCACCTTGGCGCGAACGACCTCGCCCAATTCAGTGGGCAACGTCAGTAGACTGGCGACACCCCATCCGGCGACCAGCGCGCCAGGTCAGCGTGCATTTCTTGCACCTGCATTTCGGCAACAAGCTGATCTGCACTACGACGGTCGACAAATCGCATCACCGGCTCGTCGGCTTCAGTGTCAAACACGACAAAGCCATCATCCTGCGGGCGGACTTCTAGCATGCTGGGTTCCGTGGAAAGAATGGAGACAGGCGCCACAAGGGCGCCTGCTGCTCAGGGGCATGAGCTAACCAAGCACCCGCTCCGTCGGTTCCGCCTGACTTTCCGATGTCGGCTCGCGCCTGACGTCCGTCGGTTTGTCCCTGACTCACGAGTGCCAGGTCAGATTGCTCCAATCTCGCCAGGTGCAATATCGGCAGGTACCACCTTCGGGTGTAGGACTTTGCCTCGACTGGTCGCGCGGACGGAGACCTCGAGCCGCTATGATGGATTGAACTTCTCGACGGAGTTGCGCCATGTGCTACTCGGCTCAGATTTGGGTGGACTTTCGAAAGTACGAACGATTCGGTGGCAAGTTGAACACCAAAGAGTTCACTAAGCTGGCCGGCTGGACGAAGCAGAAAGGCTCGTGGGTCAAAGTTGTACCCAAACCAATCGATGGTGATCAGCGCGCCGGCACCCTGATCTGCGAAACGCCACAGGCCGGAATCGGCCAGAACGGGGCGCTCGTTCAACGACGATCGAACTAGGACCTACACGCCCACTGCACTCAATTCAATGGCAGCAGAAAGTTCCGATCAGGCCTCCTGTCCGGCGATCTTGCCGAGGTCTAAGGCCTCCTGATCCAGGAAGCGCCCCTGCTTCCGCAATAGTGGGAGCAACTCTTCATCGGCATAGGCGCAATCCGTGCGCCCCGGATCTACCTGCTGCGCCTTGGCAGCCTGTTCCGGCCGATGCCCTCCGCCCTCGGCCAGCATACTTGCCAAATGTGAGTAACCGGGACGCCACGCGCCGGCGCAGGGAAACACCTCACGTAGGCTGGCGAGGATCTGCATCCCTGCGTAATCAAGGTCACCAAAGAAATACACCGAATGCTGGTGCAAAAGGCCACTGTCGTCTGCCAGTCCCTCGAACAACCAGGCCTCGATGGCCGGTAGTGACGTGGTAGGCGCGAATGCGCGTAAGTACAGGCGGCAGCCGGCGCGAGTTCTCAAACGCCGAGCGCTGCCGCGAAACCCCGCGGAATAGACCAGCAGGCTGTCCGCCCACGCGGAAGAGCGCGTGTCGGTCATGTGCTCGAAGGTGGCCAAGTTTTCGACGAACAGCACATCTTTGAAGGTCCCACCCCCGGCGTCATCAGGAAGTGGGGGCGCCAATAGCAGTTGGATCGGAGATTCGGCGAATTGGCCCGGCACCGCTCCTAGCAGGCGCAGCAGTTCTTCGCGATGGTCTAGCAGCTTGGATCGCCCCTGGAAGACCTGAGCGGAGGCTTCACGCAGAGCCATAGTGCGGCCACTACGGCACAAAGCGATGAGAGCGGAAAGACTCCCGGTCGCTTCGTCAAGAGGCAATCCTTCTACCAGTGCCAGTGGATTGCGGGCGAGATAGTCGAGCACGGCGATGCTGGCTTCCGGGGCAAATGCCGGATGCGCTGCCCAGTGCGCCGCCAAGTGCACCTGCCACTGCCGTCGCCAGCGTTGCGCCTGCGGCACGTAGCCAGCCCATGCGGCCAGCGCGTCAAAGTCACATAATTCAAGCCGAGGCTTGCGGTCCGTGAAACCGGCGAACGCACGTGGCGGCTCCAGATGCAATGTCACCCATTGCGTCGCGCACAGGTCCTCAAGCTGCATGCGCAGCAACAGAACCTTCTCGGCGTCGACAGCGTCATACAGCTCGATAGCGGTTTTGCGATCCAGCGCCAAGGAAACGGGCGGCGCCGTGGTACTGCGTTCCGCCTTGGCGAGCAGCCGCCGGGCCACAGTCAATAGGAAAAGATGGCGCGAAGGCACCGTGGGAACCGAAGGCGTCGATGTCGTACCCATAACCAAACCTCGAGACGGTTAACAACTCTCGCTATCGACGGCGCTTTTGGATCCGGCTGCTAACTCGTCGGGGGTAGCACCGGTTGCGCCTTCTGCCATTGGGCGCGCGCCCTCTCCCGGGCCTGCGCGGCGTGTGCTTCCCACAATCGGGCTAGGGCCGGTCGATTCAAGGTTTTTTCCTGAGCTTCGCTGATAAACAGTTCCTGGATGCCTTCGCCATTCTTACGATGTGCGGCAACCTTGGAGAAGGTGAACTCCTTGTCGAACTCGGGTTTCACCGCACCTGACTTGGACGTTGGCATGGCCACGATAAGCTGCAGTCCCAGCGTTTGCGATAGAAATTGCAGTACGTTCCGTGAGCGTGTTTCATCCATCTTGGAGAAGGCCTCGTCGTTTAGCATCAGGCGAAGTGCGGGTGCCTCGCGCCGGTCGCGTCCGAAATGTCCAAGCGCATGCGCCAGAACGGCCGAACGCACCACGTAGAAGGGTGTCTCCAGCTCGCCGCCAGAGCCCGTGCCCCAGGTCGACAGCCGAGTTGTACCTACCGGACTGGTACGGACGATGTCATAGCGCCGGTAGTTGCGGTAATCGGCCAGTTCACGTAACGCGCGCTCACTCGCACCCTGGTCATTGGCCAGCAGCAGACGACGAATATCCTCTGCCGTCGCGCGCTGGACATCGGTGAGTCGGGGCGAGGAAAAGATCGAGCCATGATCGTGTTCTAAGCCCTCGACCGCGCCTTCGACAGCCTCGAAGAACTCTTGCACCTGCTGCATGCGTGGCACCCAATCCCATTCAAGTTTGAAGGTGTCGCTTCCAAACCGGATATCGCCAAGGTGATGGTTGAGGCGCTGCAGGGTTCTAGCGCCTTCCTTGACATCATCGCGCACCCTGAAGCAGAAGCTGCTGGTAAAGACATGGTTGAACTGGGCTTCCGCATCGCGCAAGGAACGTGCGTTGTCGGCCAGACCGATCGCCCGTTGCCGCCTAGCTTGCTCGGCGATAGCCAAGCGGGTATGCAGTACTGGTTGCAGAAGCTCCTCCAGTCGATCGACGCTTCGCGGCGGATCCTTCCATACGAAGCGTTCGCTTTCATCGCGCGCGCCAGACAGATAGATACCAACCACTTGGGCCAACTCCCTGAGCGTACGCGGCACGCCCTCTCGCAAGCTCTGTACGCGTAGACGTAACGCATCCAAGCTGACTCCCGCGTCGCCCGTCAACGCCTGAGCCTCCTCCATCAACTGCGGCTCCGTGGCCAAGGCAGGAACGGCCCCCACGAAGCGGGAGGCCCATACAGCGGCGTTCGTGCATTCGATATCGAGATCGGGCAAACGTTCGCCCAGCGTCTTTTCACGACGATAGAGCTCCTTTAACTCCCCTTCGGTACCGCCGACCTGCTTCAATTCATCTTCGCGCCGCGATATCACTTCAGCTATGCGGCCGGTCAATTTCTCCTTCTCCACCAGCAGTTCGTCGATCACAGATAGGTCAAGCGCCATGAGCGCCTGCTCAGCACTGACGTAATGGACCTGACTTTCCAACACAGCCAGAAGTAGCGGGGACAACGGCGTGAATACTGGCCCATTGAACATGCGGGTGATTGCCTCGAGCGACCTGCGCAACGCCTCCGATTCACGAGCTTCCACCGCCAGCCGCCTCAACTCGTTCTCGCACCACTTCCGCCGTCGCTGCCGCGCAGCCTCGCCGAAAGCCAAGTCGGTGTCAGGCGCGCGACAGGAGAACATGCCGTATCCTCGGCTTCCCAGACCCTGTTCCATCAGGCCCTGCGGGGTTCGGGCCAACTCATCTTCGCTTTCCACCTTGCGAACCCGACCGTATTGCGCCAGCAGGAAAGCGTTGGCCACAGGGTGTTTGCAGACCAGCTCATGGAGGACCGCGCGGTCTTCCAGTCGACGCCCTTCGGTATCATCCATCGCTTTACGGCCCTGTACGACCTTGGGCGAGCGCACCGGGTATTGACGCTTTACCAGTCGTACGCAACGGGCCTCCAAGCCCGCCTCGACGATGATCGCAAAGCGATCACCCCCCATATACCCCTCTATGGCATGTTGCCAGACGGTCCCGGGCTTGGGTTCCACCAGTTGCGCCAGCAAGTGAGGACGGGCTGAAGGAAGCTCCCTCTCAATCAATGCCACTGCGTCACGCGCGTCCTTCGGACCCGAGGTGCGTCCGGCCTGAAGGCAACGCAGTTCAGCATCGAGTTGCTCGGTATCGTCCTTAGCTTTAGTAAGCCGCATGCCAACCTCGGTCAGCGTGTGAAGCACCGCCCCCTGCACCGAGGTTTCGCCGTCGTGGATACCTTGTCGCAAGACCTCCAGTTGTGCGTCAAATGCCTCGACCTCGACTGCGGGCAGCACCACATCCACCTGAGCGTCGCGCAAATAGGCCTCCGCCATCGCCGGCCAGGACTTTAGGACCTGCTGCGCGATGGGGCGTAGTGTGTCGACCGATACCGCGAGCAGAGGCGCGGCCGAGAGATCAAGCGCCAGCAGCTGTTTGAGCTGAGTCGCCATTCCGCCGATACCCCGTGAGGTATCCCGCACCCGCCCCCAATGCAAGCGAAACTGATCCTCCTGCTGCCGTATTTGGCTCTCCAGCGCCTTTTTCTCATGGGCGACATCGCTATCGTCCAAGCGCTTATCGACGAGATACAACTGTTCCCGCAGTTGTTTTTCCTGTGCCCCGAGCGAATCCAGCTTCTCCTGCAGCCGCGCCCGCTTCCTATCCTGCACCCCGATCTGGCGTACCACTGAGGCAAGTTCGTCCCGGGTATCACTACGCGCACGCAGTGCATATGCAATGGTCGTGGTGACAAAGCGGCGCCCCTCGTCCAAGACCTGATCGGCACTGGCTGCGGCGATGTCCAATCGCTCCAGGTTCTGCGCCAGACGCTCGGCCTCCAGTTTCAAGCTGGCGATCGAGCGCATCAGCTCACGCATTTTCTCCAGATCTTTGCTGAAATCGTGGGGCTCCAGGATCTCGTCGCGTACAAGATCGTTGACGTTACCGAGCTCCTTGTAGGCCATTGCCTTGACCAGCGATTTGGCCGCGCGGATCGCGTCGTGTTCGCCGACCGCGGCCTTCCCCATCAACGCGCCATATAGGTGCTGCAGATACCCCCCTTTATCGAGGAAGCGCTGTATTAGCGTGCCGGAGTTGTCACCTACCGCCAGTAGGCGATGCTGTAGATGAACGTACAATTCTTTTAGCGGTATTGGAGAGGGCGTGGGCGATTCGCCCGCGCTAAGGCTAAGATGCTCCAACGACAGCGCACGCCGCACGATGAAGAACTGCGGCGTCCCCTGTAGGACCGCACGTCGTCCATCCTCGAAAGCTTCCACACCGACCAGCGCCGTGAAGGGCTCGATCAACTCTCCCGCTTGTTCGGATGCTTCGAAGACGATTCCGGCGTAGCTGGTCGAACGGTTGCGAAGAAATACGCCATCGGCCTGCTGGCCCAGCGCATAGGCAGCCAATGTTCGTGGCTCCTTGCCTCCACGTCGGCTTTGCGTGGATTCGTCCTGGCCGATATTGAAGTGCACAACGTGCTGATGTGCAGCGGTCAGTACGGTCTGAATAGCATCGAGTAACGTGGACTTACCCGAGCCCGACTCTCCCGTAAGGAGCACGGTATCAGCAAAAACCCATTCGCGGTCCTCAAGCGAGCCCCAGTGGCGAGTTAGCAATTTGGCGATCTTCATTCGCCATCCCCGATAGCAGCTGTGGTCGTCTGTACACGTCCTGCCAGCCGTAGCGCGGCCTCAAGAGCCTCGTCACTGACAAAGCTCATCACTGGGCGCAAGATCGCCAAGCCCATCTGCATGTCACCCATGTCATCACTCTCGATGAAATGCAGTACACGATGCTTGCGCAATTCGCGCAACAGAGCCGCGCGCTCGCTGGTCGCGTTGGGCAGCTTATGCGCCAACAGTGAAACCACGGCCTGCGATAGCTCTTCCAAGCTGATGGTCAGTCGCTCATCGACTAGGGGCCGTCGCCCGGTTAACGCCTCGGTGTAGAGAAAGCGCAACGCGATGACGGCGGCCACAAAATCTCGTGACAGGCGAGCGCGCAACCGCCGTACACCGCCCTCATCATCCTCCCCCCCGCCGTCGCCCGGCGGATACAGGCGCAACAGGCGGGCGTCACTATCGTGCACCAGGACGAAGCCGATACTAGTGAACCATTCACGCAGCAATTGCTCGCACTGGATGGCGTCGTCGTACAGGTCGGTTTCCGGGCGCGAATGTTCACGCCACACGACGCCGCTGGCCAGTAGTCGGCCCGCCAATTCGGCATAGCGTGCGGGCGTCACCATACCGGTACCTTCGACACTCAAGCGTTGCTCGATGTATTGTGCTAGGGATTGCAGCATGGTCTTTCAGGACCTTTTATGGTTTTCTGCACCGGGCGATTCGGTACGCAACTCGTAGTCATCCGCCCGAAAGAACGGCGTGCAAACCTGTCCCAACGTCTTGTGCGCCCTAACGAGTCGTCGCCCTTCGGACGAGCGTGCCGCCCCCACGGCATGCAACACGCGTACTGCATCCTCGGCGGTATCGACGGGCAGAGCTGCCAGCGTGATAGGGCCATTCGCCAGATAAGGAAGCAGGCCCTGCAGCACTTGCTGGTCGCTAAAGGCGAAGGCCTCCGCTTCGGCCTGGCGGAGCAACGCATTCAGGCGACTGGCCTCGTCCACAACCAGTGGCGTCTGTTCGGCCACGATCGCCTCTCGGTCGCGTTCCTTCCAGCGCAGGACCGGCCCGCACAGGCGGATCTCGCTCGTAGCCAGGCGCTCAGCCAATATGTCCAACAGCAGCCCGCGGGCAGGATCTGCTTTCTCCTTCAGCCAAGCCATGGTTCGGCCTAAGGGTGATTCGGCGCCATAGTCGAGTGAAAGTGCTTGCCGAAGCAGGCTGGTAAAGCGGCGCACATAGTTGTTCATCTCCGAGCGAAGCATCGGCAGTTTCAGACTGCAGGCAGCATCCACCATGCTTTCAATGCGGTCAGCCAGCCAGAACATGGGACTGCGTCCCTGCACCAGCGGCTCGAGCCAGGGCGCGCGCAGCAACAAGTGCGCATCAACCTGGACCCGCTGCTCTTCATTCAGGGCGCGCACGCTTTCCAAGGATTCGTTTATCTGGCCCCGATGGCGCTCGGCGGAATCGGCAACCAAGCGCACGGCATACTCCCGGGCGAAACGCTTCTCAATGAAATCATTGAACTCGTCCCAAGCCACCTTCTGCACCAGGGCATCACGTGTCAAACTTTGAATCAGATGGCGGAAGTACTCGATGTCATCCTGCAGATCTTGCACTACACGACTGGCGAACTCATGCGCGTCGAGCAATTCGTCTGGATCGCGGGTGCCGATGAAGGCAACTAGCGCCTTGCGTGCGGAGCGCATGTTGCGCTGGCGAGTTTTGGTACGTGAATCGTCCATGTTGGCAAAGGTTTCGCTAAACGCCTTGCCCGCGCGACTGAGCTTGAGCGTTAGCCTCAAGTCGATAGGGTCGCGGTAGTCCTCCAACCAGCCGTTCTCCTTTAGCTTGCGAAGTAACTCACTAGCGTAAGCGCGCTCCTCCTCGGGGCGAACCATCCGCTCAGCCTCGAAGGCCATAGATCGTAGCTCCGGACTGGCCAAGATGTGCTGTGTCACCTCCAGAACCAACTCCCGCGTCAGCACCTCGGCGTAGTCAGCGTTGGCCCCGTGCACTCTTTCGTATAGGGTCCGCAACACGGCGGCACATAGCTCCCTATTGTCGTGCGTGAGAGGGCGGAAGAAATGCTCGCGAGGTGGTGTAAAGAACAGCATGCAAACCTCCCTAGTAGCCGCGGGCCGAACCCTATCGCGCGGATAATGATCTGGCTACGCCAGATTGGTAACCCGGCAATTCCCTCCATGATCGCGAGCTTACCCGCTGGCTGATCACCCAACTTCCTCTATGAGAGACCGTACCGTCGCGCAGCACTGTCTACCGTGGCGAAACCAGACGCGTTCCAGAACCGTAGACGCGACTTTCGGATCTCACGACATTGAGACTGCTTTCCCAAATAGCGGACGTAAAGTGTCCACGAAAGTCCGAACATGGGCGATCCGTCCGAGCCCATCAGTATCCTAGTTCAACCCAAGCTCGGAACGCGGGATGGAACTTCCAAGCCAGCAGCGCAAGGCCTGCGACAATTGGCAACCATGCGAGTACCCGCAAGGTCCACAGAGTTCGACCCAGGAACGACCGCTGTTGGGTAAACCCCTCTCGAGCCTCAGCTAGGCGATCAGCGATCGACGCAGGGTAACTCTTGGCCTTTTTGCTGAACTGATCGCCGATCACCCCAAAACCATGATCTATGCGCGCTAGCTGCAAGAGCTGATTGTGGACCAGGCCGGAAAAGAGCATCACGATCACGAGTGCGCCAATAAACAGCAAATAGGCTTCGACCATTCCATGGGTCTTATAGATTGCTGCCAGCACGGCGATCGGTAGCGGTAGCGCAAGGAACTTGGCTGCACCATCTCCCATGACAGAAGCGAGCCGGCTGGAGAAGTCCAACTCCATCTGCGCGATTTCCAGTCGGATTTTCTCAAACGAAAAGTTGCTGATGTAGCAATCGACGTCGAACCCATACTTCTCGAGCACGTCATGCCAATTGGCCACGAGGAAGGTAAACGCATTCTCGCTCGATGGCGCACGACCGACAGTATCGGCGACCGCCAGTCGAAACAGCGCACGAAGTTCTTGGACATGTAGAGAATGTGTACTCTCCTTTGAGACCAGCCTACGCAACGGCTCGAGATCGAGCCGCTTCTCGATAAGCACCGACGATTCCAACCGCGTCGACAGGCCTAAGGTCCGTGGCGGTGCTTTTTCCCCTGCCGGAATGACGAAGATTAGTTCCCTGGGCCGCGTGGTGGCGTTGAGATCTGCCGTCAGGGAGATGCTTTCGAGAAGTTGGATAAGCTCACACAGTTCATAGGCATGAGTTAGCTGTTCTGGCTGCTCATCTTCCCCAGCGCAATAGTCGTCCTCGACTAGATAGAAATTCTGCGGCTGCTGTCCCCGGCTCAGCGCCTGGGAGTGAGCAACCAACGCGGCGACGTTCGCATAGAAACGCCCATGTTCGTTGTCCCCCACAAGCCAGCAGAATTCGACGCAGTCGTCTGTCCACTCCGGCGTATCTTCGAAGCGGCCGAAGGTGTCGTCCAGTCCATCGCAACGCGCGATGGCGGCCCGCAGAGACGCCGACGCCACCCCGGAATAATGAAATCGTCCTGCATCGAACGCGGGGCGTTCGGCTTCGCGATAAAGCGAGACGACATCCGCAAACATCGGCCTAGTCTTCTGCTGTGTCTGGTGAGAGCTGTGCCCGCGCTGCTAACGTCTCCTCCACCTTGGCGATCATTTCCTGCGGCAGCTGGGTGAGCTTCAGACTTTTTTCATTCGCATCATAGATAATTTCGGCGTCGCGCTCTCCCAGCGCGCCGTTCTCGAAACTGATCTGCCAACGCGACGCCCTGCCCGAGATCCGCGTGTACGAGCGCAACGCTGTGGCGCTCACCGGGAACTCGTCCGGAATTTGCACGCCTTCACCGTTCAGGTGGTCTTTTAGTCCGTTGATATGGTGCTCCAGATCCACCCCGACGGCATTGCGCGCCACGGCAACGACTTTGTCGAGCAACACCATTGCGCCGTCTTCCTGGGCTTGCAGATACTCGATGACAGCCAAGCGAACTGCAGGCGCCTTCTCTTTGATTTCGGGAATAGATCTGACGAATTTGCGAATCTCTGTGACGACCGCCTTGGTCGTGCGGCCAGAGGCAACACCCTTCTCACAGCCGAGCGCCTCGACGAAATACTCCGCTACATCCGACTGAGACTTGCGATTAATGAAGCAGAGGTAAGTTTTCTCGGCGCCGTCCTCCGAGGCATCCGATATTGTGTTCTCTTCTCCGTCAGTCCGAGTCAGGAACTCGCCGTAGCGATCGAGATTGATTCGGGCCGCCTGGTGCAGCTTCGACAGATCGATTTCCGTGATTTCGGTCGGCTCCAGATCGGCCGAAAGCACCATGCCACCACGTTCCTTGACCATGGCGACTAGGAGAAAGCTCGACATCTGAGCGCGATACACGAAAAAGCATACGTGACCGCCGGTGGCGAAGCTTTCCCCAGATGCCTTGCTGCGCAGCTCTTCCATCGCCACCTTGGACATTGCGATGAAGGTTTCTTCCGTACAACCAGAGATCAGGGGCTGAACATGCGAGGGAAACAAGCCTTCGCGGCGATTGGTGCCGAACTGTCCCCAATAGACCGAGCTGCCGTCCTTCCCTACCAACTTGGCCAGTGTCTCAGCCAAATCCCTGATCACTGGCTTCCGGATATCTAGGACATTGTTGCGCGTGCGCACACTGGCGGACAACACGCCCTTCGTCTTTTCCAATGAATGAATGATTGCGAGTTTGAGCTCGTCCATAGCTTCCCCTGTGTAACTACTATCCGTCGCAGAACCTGAGAGTTGCCTGTAACAGCCCATTGCCCGTAGCATGAAGGTCGAGCCCAAGGTGCGCAACCGAGCTGCCTTCAAGGCTTATATCGCTCGCCGCGCAGATCGGCCCCTAGTCCTACCCTTAAGCACCGCTCAGCCGGCGCGAATATTGGGAATTCCATTATTCCTGCATATCATGCCCCTTTGAATCGCCCCGCCTTTCGTAGACACCAAACGACCGCTTCGGGTCGAAAGCGGTTCTACAAAGGAACAGTGAGAGCGCCCAACCGCATCAGGCCTGTCGTCCTTAGGCGCCACCAGCTAAGGTGCTGCTATTCCAAGTTACTTATTTGCGGTTTTTCTTGGTCGGAATCCTCTTCGCAGCCTTCTTGATCGGCACGGCCTTCTTGGCCGGTGCGGCCTTCGCAGGTGCTTTGGCAATTATCAGGCTTTCTGTAGTCACGCCCTTTTTCTTCAAAGCCTCATTGAACCATAGGGGCCGCTTGCCGCGTCCTGACCACGTCTGAGACGCGTTGTCGGGATTGCGATATTTTGGGGCTACGGCGACTTTCGGGCCCTTCGCAGACTTACCCCCACGTGTCGGGTACACCTCTCCAATGGTCAGCCCGGCGCCAGCGAGGACGCTATCAATCTTGGCCCGCACTTCCTTGACGTGATTTTTTCGCGCGGATTCCATCTGCGCTTCTGCGCTCTTGATCAGCGCTTGGAGTTCAGCCGGGGAGAGCGAATCAATATTTATAGCCATGGTGGTCCTTTGATTGGATTGGAGGCCCTAGCCTACGAGAAAATGCAGTTCCCTGGTGAACCTTGAGCGGTGCGTGTACGCATGCTGCATGATCTTAGGAGCTGGGGCGGCTAAGCGATCGAGAGCTCAGTCGAAAGGACGGGATGCCGGATTGCTGATCGACTAATCGGACTTCACCCACTACCTGATGGTCATTCAGCGAAACGACAACTGGAAGATGCTCTTCGAGCCACTCTTCCACCGTAGGGAAGATGTTGTGGAGTCGCTCCAGCGCTTGGCGCCCCTTCGCGTGGATACGATGCATGCGCGTCCGATGAACATCACCAATGCAGATCTGCTGATGCTTTACGTTGAAACGACCAGAATTGTCAGGGCCGCACGCCTGTATGCGGCACGCTTGAACTAGGCTCAGTCCGCCGCACGTGCGATGAGAGCTACTCGCCTCTCGTCCACCTGATCAATGCCCCTGCGACATTGGCGACCTCCGGGAAGACCAAGAAAGCGGCGTGCACAGCATCCGCCGTGATGGGCTCAATGCTGGACGGATGACCAGCGTCGTTGCGGATGGCCCGGATCTGCTGGGTAAATGCCGGCCAGTAGGCCTCGTAGCGCTCTTTGAGCTCCCCAGCGAACTGTTGCTTCTGCTGATCGAAGAATGCCTTCAACGCATCGAGCACCCGCTTGATGCGCCAATCGTTCAATGCCTCCGGCGCCTTTTCATTCAGGCGTTGAGCTCTCTGCAGCACGGCGTCCCTGACATCCGCAGCGAGCCGTTCGGCCGCTCCGCCCAGGAGCACAGCACCGGCCTTGTGTAGGCCCGCCACGTAGCAGTCGAGAGCCTCGGTCAGATAGGACATGGCAATCGGACTGATTTCGGCGACCCGCGCAAGGTGCGCAAGGTAGCCCTGTGGGTTGGCCGGATCTCGCTGCGCGTGTTCGAGAACGGCCATCCCGCGCTCTGTGAAATGGCAGAAGGGCGGATCAGGGTTGTCGAGATTGAGTCCCCAAGCCAGATAGCCCGTTCGGAAGAGTTCCTGCCATTCCGTCAGCAAGTCCCGCTCGGCTTGCTGATCTCTACGGATGCCGAGTGCCTTCGCCACCTCGCCCAACACCTGACCTGCTTGAAGGTTTCCTTCGTCTCCCTGCCTTGGGCGGTTCTGCTCGAGCACGTCGAGCAGCGCGGCACGAATTCTTGGATCAGCCATGTGAATCCCTCACTGATTTCAACATTTCAGCTGCGAAAGCGCAGCGACACAGGGCTTTTTCACTTCAAGCACGAATGGCATGTCGTTTGAACAATGCCTCGAAGAAGTTTCTGACGAGTAGATCGGCTTCTGACGACATCAACTCCGCCGCGCCGAATCGGAACACTTCGTAACCGGCAAGTCGAAGGTCCCGGTCAGCATGCATCATCGCCGCGTATCTCCCGACATCGCCCCGCCCTTCTCCATCGCAGTAGTGGTGTTTGCCGTCGACCTCAATAACCACGCGAACCGCATGAGGCAACAACAACAAGAAATCCATTCTGAATCGAAGGAGTGCATCCCGTCCCCTCCGTTTTACCGTCTGCGGGTCCCAATGGAGCCATACCTCGGGAAGCAAGGCAGGCAGGTGAGGCACCGCCTGCCCAAATCCCTTGTAGAACGCTTCGAACAGTTTTCGCTGAGGGGGTGAATTCGCCGGTAGGCTGTAACGCAACCTCAGATACAGACTCTTCTTCGCTTCCGCCTGGTCTGTGATCTGTTCTTTCGCTGACCACCATTCCAGGAGATCGGCCCACCGAAGTCCTTCGGCACCAATGGGCCGGTCGTAGACGAGCACCTTATCTGCGTTCGTGACGATTTCGATCTCATTATTTACTGCATCGCGAAAACGCAGGTCGGGCTTCTCAGATGATGCAAAGATCAAGTTTTTCGCGGATCCACGAACCCCGGTGTGGAGGGACGCGACTTCGAACACGGGGTAACCGTCTGCCGCCCCGGTTTCCCGAAGCTCCAACCCAACGCCCTTAAGCGGCTCGTTGACTGCAGCGACAAACGCGCGCTGTTCTGCCTCGTCGGGTCGAACGTCTGAGGACGCAAGACCTTCCAGGAACAGCGTGAAGCGTCTGTCCGAACAGTCGAAGGCACCCAGTCGATCAAAGAGCTCCTCCGCGTTCCAGTCACCGGGGTTGAGGTGGACGTGGCGGTCAATCTGCGACCGAAGTGATGTGGAGCTTGCGCCAAGAATCATTTCGAGCGGGTCGTTGTCCACCACCCACAGTGTCTCAAGCAGACTGTCGAAATGACGGGTATCCAAGAAAAGCGCAACGCCATCGATCGCTCGAGCCACTTCTCGACGCGTGCGCTTGGCAACTTCTGGGAACCGGTCCTCCCAAAGAAGATCTTGGACTAAATTTCGATCGACTGCGCTCGGTGGGTGGAGCTGAAGTAAGCGCTCGGCGATCTCAGGGAGGTCGCCGTCTTCGAGCGCAGCAAAACAACTTTCCATCCGCTCCCGCTTCGATCCTTCGTTGACCGGCGAAGGCAATCCGAGGTCCGAGCAATAGCGGACCAACGTGGTGTGGGTGTGTGCAACACCCCCGGCCACGACCAGACGTTCTAGCACTTCTCGCAAACGATCGAAGTTCATCGGGGTGATGAGTTAACCGCCAGCAAGATCTGATCGCGGATGTTTCGCCCCTGCTCATCGACCTTCTGAGCCATTAAATACACCCCCCTTCCCCCACTGCGCTTGGCCCAGAGGTCGCCGATCGACCGTTTCTCCTCGCTGTCGTCGTTGGAGAACCGATCCCCGCCCTTGTATTCGATGATCAGCATGCGTCCATCTTCCAGCCGTGCCACCCCCTCGATTATGCCTCTCCTCGTCGCAAGAGCCGAGACTCGTCGGGGCAGGAACAGCAGTAGGGCCGAGAAAGCCCGGCCCTCGTCTGCCTTCAAAGCACATCGGTCCGCTCAGTGGCCGCCGTTTGCCTGTGCCGCCTTCCGTGCATCGAACCAAGCTTTCATCTGCGCCACCGATCGTCGGTCGTCGCAGTCCGTGAGAAACGTCCTGGCTATGTTGTGTCCGTGCGCTGGACAGCCGTTCCCCCTGTCGACTTTCAGCGCACACGCCACCTCGGTGGCGAGCCCCCGACGCCCCACGCGATCGGGGGCTTTTTTGTTGCCCTGCGCCTTGCTCTGCGATCGAGTGCCGGCCTAGGCTTCCACTGCCGGCACGAAGAGGTCGGTCAACACGACAACAATAAGGAGAAGCGAAATGGGCGACTGGTCAGAAGCGATGGAAGATGGGGTGATCTGCAAGGGGTGTGCGCTGCCGATGGGCAACGTGAGCATCGGTGGCTACTGCCCGGAGTGTGCGGGCCGCCAGGGTATTGCAGACAAGTGGAGGCTCGGGCCGGGGTGGGTTCCCGACAACGGCGCGGATCGAACTCCGCGCAAATAGCATTGGAACCTTGGGCCACCCGAAGCGGAGGCCCTTTCCGTTATGCCCTGTGCGAGTCTTTCGCTCGTAAGATGGCAGCTCACTCAAGGAGGAATGCGATGGGCACCTATGGAGTCATCTGCGACGCCACCGGCTTTGTCGTCTATGTGGGCCTCGCCACGGATCCGCTGAATGCGTGCCTGCGCGCCACGAAGAACACCGTTCACTGGGGTTCGCTGGGCCCTTTTCGCACATCCTTGGGCGGACCGCCTCACGACCCCGAGTTCTCTTGGCTCGAGCTCTCGGTCTATGACGTGACCGGGCTGCTCGAACCCATTGAGAACGTCGATGGCGGCGACGAAACGGTGCTTGCAGCAATGACCGAAGACAACCACATTGACCAATACATCGCGCGACAGGGTTAACCGCGGGTAGTGGGATCCGGAAGCAATGCGGCGCGCGTCCGACCGAAATGTTCTATCGGATAAACCTCGTCGATGGTCAGGCCTGCGCCCATAAGAAGCCCCTTCGATTTTGTCCGGACTTCTTGGATATGGTTCTTTTTGGCAGATTGCATCTGCGCTTCCGCGCCCTTGATGAGAGCCTGAAGTTCAGCGGGAAGAGTGAATCGAGCTTGATAGCCATAGTCGTCCTGGGTTGGTTCGTCTTCATTAGACACTGGCCTGTACTAGCAACTTATGGGCCAAACTAGCGCCCTTTGGGTGCCCCTAAAAAAAACGGGGCCATGGGCCCCGTTTCAAACTTCTGAGCAAATTATCCAGTCTTATGGGCTAGAGATCCAAGCTTTTGCGTAAGCGGACACGTACGCCTGATTTCGAGTCAGGCGAACATCACCCGCACTTCGAATACCCGCAATTCAGACAAGTCTGGCAGTTGTCCATCAGCACCAGGGCCTTGGTGTTGCACTTGTCGCACATCATCGAGCCGGGCGGAAAGGTCAGGGTTTCGGAACCGGTCGAGCTGGCAGTCACGCCCGCGTCAGCGTTTTTTTTTGAGTCCATCGCCTCGTAGGCGGCGCGCTTCTCGGCGATCAGCTTGCGCGTGGCCTCATCCATC
>ERZ778023.2112-NODE-2112-length-26184-cov-50.697807_pt1 | contig 26184 bp, 19 predicted proteins | sample MGYA00375753_ERZ778023 | MGnify/ENA primary metagenome ERZ778023 (study PRJEB29350, sample SAMN05389822) | bioreactor metagenome | isolation source: Ammonium sulfate bioreactor | place: South Africa: University of Cape Town | collected 2014-04-04 ... | reverse complement strand
GCAACAACAACAACAGTCATCATCATCGCAATGGAATGATTCAACATTATTAAATGATCAAACGACATCATCAACATCTCAACAACAAGGCAACTATCGTACACAACAATCATCTTCATCATCCAATTGGAATACACAATCTCAATCAGGCGGTGGTGGTGGTGGTGGTCATCAAGATGAATGGCTCACCGATGGACTGGTTAATACAAGTGATTGGTGTTTACAACCGACAAAAAATAATGTTCCATTTGATCCGGAAGAAGGTCGAATTAATACAAGTCGTTGGGGTGAACCAAGTGGACCGGGTGGTGCTATGGGTCGACCATTGCCAATGCCTTCGATGAATCAAAATCGATTTATGAATGATTACGATCTCATGGAAGGCGGACATGATCCTCATAATATGCATCGCATGTCAGGTTTTGATAATCAATCAATGAATGATCCATATCGACAAGGTTCTGATCTCAAAAATCCGATTATTGGTCTCGGTGGTCTCCTACCACCATCGAATAATACTCAACAATCACATCTTATGATGCCACCATCTCAACTTCCATTTGCTTCACGATCTGGACCACATTATCAGCCCGGTGGTATGATTCGACCAATGAATATCAACGGTATTTCGACATCATCAGGTGCAATTATGGGTACAGGTGGTCTTATTTCGCCAAAACTATCCACAACATCGCCCGTACCGAATCAAGCACCCTACGTTCCATTAGCTGCTAAACAAGGCAATATTCCACCATCATCATCTCAAACACCGACACCTCAACAGCAACAAGCTGCTGGTTCGAATAACGGAGCTGTACACGCTCAAATCATGGAACAATTTCGTCTTGCTGTACAAGCCGGTTTAATTAGTCAAGATTTGCTCAATACCAAACTGCCACCATATATGTTACAATTACTTCAGAAATTATTCGAACTTCAACAAAAATATCAAGCTCTATCAAATCAACTTTCTGATTTGTCTAAACATAAACAAAATTTTCCAATAAATTTCTTCCAAGCTGAATCTGATCGTTTATCAAAATTAATCGTACAAAAACGACAAGATATGATACTTGTTCAAAAACAAATTAAAGAAGCACATGCTAAAGTTATTCAACAATCAACATCGACATCGTCACAAATCATGTCCAACGGACCAAATAATCAAAATTCATCGACATCAACAGGATCAGCACAAGGTCAAGAACAACTCGTCGATCGTATGCAATCATTAAACGTCGATAAATCACGTTTACATCAATGGACAAAACCACAATCATCGACACGAACAAATCAATCGTCGATGTTTGCACCACCTGGTCTCACGCAAAAAGATTGGCAAACAGGCGCAAATAATCCAAATGACGATTGGGAAAATGCTCAAGCCAACGAATCAAAGGATCCATACGCACATAATAATCAAACATCGTCAGCAACTGCTGATCCATTATCGGAATTCGAAGGTGACAGCTTTAGCGGTGGACCACCACCTTTTGTACCTGGTCAATTATGGAATTGGAAGTCATTGCCTAGTGCTGAGGACGATCCACATGTTACACCAAGTTCGTTAACATTCGGTCCGAAAGGATCATCAATAAATAATCTCAATGTTGGTGCAACAGAAAGGTATTTTTATCATTATCTTGAATTTTGTCTTTATATTCTTTTTTCATTCAGTGCGTTTTCCAATCCTCAAATGCTTCATCATATGCAACAGCAATCGCAAATGAATCGTTCCCAATCACATTGGCAACATGATTCTCAAAATTTTCAACCGACAATTGGTGATTGGGGCAATCCACAACAATATCGAGGTACATCAAAACCACCACAATCGCTCAATCATCAACCTACATCCCACGGGGCTTTCGGCGGCTATCGACCATATATGTAATAGCAACAACGACAAGCACAATTGAATTTCAATTATACAAAAACAAATAAATACATTAGAAATTGCGAGTCTATTTCATTTTTTTCTTTCTTTTTGTGTTCTTTTTTCTTCTTTGTTCTTTCTCGGCCAAAACAAAGTCAGTGAAATGATAAAACTGTGTCCTCTTTCTCTTGTTCTCTCATTACAATCGTGTATATTTACATTTCATGCTCTTTCATTTATGTGTATCTAATCTTGTCGACTGGATTTCTGTGAGTTTCACACGAAAATTTCATTCATTCTTTTTCTTCTTTCCGCTAATGATGCACTGCACTGAGAATTCCCTCCCGGTACCATCCATTTTTTTTCTATATGTTCGTGATGTGAATATCTATTGTTTTCTTCATGTGTCGTCTTCTTTTTTTTCTCGTATTTGTGTCATGTTTGTGCTGCTGGCCGAGCTTCATATCGACAAACAAACGAACCACAAAACCAAATAAGAGATCTATTGTAACTTGTGCTGTGCTGCTCACGGACACGCGTGCGTGTGTGCAATAAATTCTTTCTTCATTTTCATCTCTTAACTCGTTGGTTTTTACTGTCAATATCATTGAATAAGGATTTATCTTCTTTCTTTCTCTCTTTATCAAATAATTTGTCTTCTACTTGTAGTGTGTGTGATGCTTTTAGCTATATATCTTTGTCTGGTTGTGGTGTGTGTAAATCAATACATTTAAAAAATTTAACTTTGCTCTGATTTCTTCCTGTTTTTCTCTTTTTTTTTTGTCTCTTCATTTTCTTTTTCATTGAATTTCTTCATTCTTTTTCTTTTCTAACATTGCGCTATAAAACAAAAACCTCAAACAAATCAATTCTTTACATAAGAACTATTTTGTAGAAAACTCAGTTGTTGTGAATGAAAATTTTCACATTATTTGTGTGCACGCAGATAGCTTGAATGCGTGTTTGTGTTTGACTTCTTTGCAGCAAATATAAACAAAAAGATGGTGATGAAGAAAGAAGAAAAAAAAAACTTCAGTTTTTTTCTGTTCTTTTCGCGTTGTGTATAAAGAACCAAGCAAACAAACCTCTTTTTTGTATGTGTATCTGTATGAAAACAATTTTCCTCTGGCACCAATGCGCTGGCCTTTTTTATATGTCACTTTTTTCCCTGTTTTTTTTCTTTTCTTTGTCTGCGTATGTTCTCAAACTCTACTATACTAATAAATTACCAATAAATTTGACGAAAATTTCACAAAAAAAATATATATTTATCAGTTCGACTTGTTTGTTTTCAATGAATAATTACGTTGGGTTTAGTTTGTCATCGTGTATTCTGTTGCATATTTTTAGATGGCATCATCTATCGATTTGCATCCACCAGTATTCTGATTTTAAAGCAAAAAAAAACCCGAAAAGAATCCGATTTTGATTTCATAGATTCATTGGGGACAAACACCATCGAATGTATCATTACGTATCGGTTTGACCGATGTCAAAGTATAGGACGAATGAAACGGATTAGAAATGCAATGTTCTCATATTTTAGTATCCAAAACTTGATATCAATGGATCAAGTATTAAATTTCAAGCTACTGGTTCCAGCGGTTCACGTGGAGAAGAACTGTATTCTTTTGAAATTGAACTCTATGATTCGATTGATGCAAAAGTAGATGAAAGACAAAAAAAAAAGATTTTTTTTAATAATTCTCATATTTTGTTATTTATTAAAGACGAGTACATATAAAATTAGTGATCGAGAAATCAATGTTAATTTAAAGAAAAAAACTAAAACCGATTCGACTAATCCATGGCCACGTTTAACCAAAGAATCTGTGAAATTACCGTGGTTAAAAGTAGATTTTCCAAGAAATAGAAAATTCGGTTAAGAACTAGACTATTTCTAGGCTGATTTTGATAAGATGGCATATAGCGAAGATGAATCTGACTCCGAGCAAAAGAAATCTACGTTTGTGGGTGTTAATTATACTAAAATTATTTTGTTGATATTCATATCTTTTCTTTTCATGCAGAATAATAGATTTAATGATGATCTGTCAATGCCAAAAATATCAAATTCGCCTCGAAACAGATCAAATGGTATGATCAAACTTTGATCTAAATCTTAAAGTTGCTATTTTTTTCATAGAATTTATTGATCTTCGATTGAATTGGTTATTATTCTATAATTTACTTCAATTCTTGGGCTATTTTTGGGTATTTACTCGTTTAATCATCTATCTTATTTCGAATGGACGTATGCACTTTTCGTTTTGCTCGATTAAATTCAAATCACGTCTTTTTTTTTAAAGATTTAAAAAATAGCTATCAAGTCGTTGAAAATCCGATTAAGATCTGTCAAGCGTTATCATTTCTTGAAATTATTCATCCATTGATCGGTTTTACTAAAGGTGATTGGATATCACCGGTAATTCAAGTAACTAATCTTTGTGTTTATTTTCTTGTCAAAATAGAAGGTTTATTCTTATTGAATATTTAAAGTTTCTCGCTCGAAATCTGATTTTATTCGTTGTTGTCGATTATAATGATCAGATTAAACCATCGCCTATTGTGGCGTATTTATTTCTTGTCTGGAGTTTTGTCGAACTTTTTCGGTACGGTAAATTCGATGATTGTTTACACGTGATTTATTTTCATGCATTAGATATCCATATTATGCTATTCGTCTATTAAATCGACAAAATCATTTGATTACTTGGTTCCGTTATACACTTTGGATCGTTCTTTATCCGTTAGGTGCATTCATCGAAGGTCTTATTGTGTATAAAAGTCTCAAATACTATCAATCCAAGCGTTATCTCAGCATTGATCTGCCGAATAGACTCAATTTTTCATTTGATTTTGCTTTATTTCTTCAAGTCTATTTAGTCATATTACCATTCGGTATGATTCACTTGGTTTTTTCGACAGAATTATTGCATCATATTTTATTCGTAGGTCTCTATCAAATGATGATTCACATGCGAAGCCAACGTCGAAAACTTTTAACGAAAAAATCTCAATAGAAAAACGATGTTTTCATTTTCTTTTTTTTTGTTAATTATGATATATGATATAAAGTAAACTCATCTTTTTTTTTCCATTTTATTTCAGATAAATCATCATGGTTACATCTACGACTTTAACAATCGATAAAACATTTCGTCGACTTTTAATTTCGACTGAACAACTTGTCGAAGATCAGTCATCCGAACATTGGAAAATCCATCACGTAAAAATACAAAATTTTACTCGAATATTAACAGAAAATCTTCTTTGTAGTTTGTTAATACTTTAACAGACATGCAGAAGACTATGAGGTAAAGTTTTATCTCACAAAACAAAAAAACGAAAATGACTAATTTGATTTCTAGTCGATCAGGTTCGCGGCAACGTAATGAATATCAACAACGAATTGATAAAATTCGTCAATATATCGATCCAAATAAACTAGTAGGTACAAAAAACTAATGTCGTAATGAGGATTTAAAATAAAATTACGACTAGCAAAAATAAGAGCAAAGCTTAATTTTGATTGACAGCGCGAGATAAAAGTCAACTAACTATATTATTCATCTGTGAATTTTACTATGACGTCAATTTTGTAATTAGGGTTGACGGTTGTAAGATAAGCTACTTGTGAACATTGCACTCTAATGACATTATTTTTCATTAGAATAAAACTATGAATTCAATCGATTGGAATATAAATTTTCAATGATATTCATGTGTTTCAGGATGAACAAATCTTTCCACGGGCAAGTCAACCGAAACTAATTCAACAGGAACAAAAACCTGAAGCTACAGTCTCAGTACCGGTATCAAATGAAACTGAAAAATCTCTTCAAACATCAACTAAACCCGAACCTTGTAAGTTCCGTTCTAATCGAATGGTTAGAACGAGAAAAATCATCAGTTGATTAGATCGAATCTACCTAAAAGCACACACACATATATGTATATGTCGAATGATGTTTAAACAACACCTTTTACCTGTATATTCATTGATGAAAATTTATTTAATATCCTGACGACATTTTCATTTCATATTTTTTCTTTTCATATCTAGCTCATCTTAATCGTCAACAGCAACTTATTCAATCGGAAGAAGATAAACAAGATGAAATTGCAACAGCTATGATTTCAACAACACAAAGTATTTTACGTAGTGCAAAAAGTTTACACGGTATCGTTGCTGACGATCGAAAAGTTCGTTGTTTTTTTTCTATTTTTCATCGAAAGTCAATTCATTTGTCTGCCGCTTTTTTTTTCGTCAGAAAATTGCAACTGCAGAAAATCTTATCGATACAAATACAGCTAAACTACTCGTTCAAAGTCGACGCTTAAAACACAATGCATATAATGTTTCGAATTGTTGGATTTATGTTATGTTACTTGTTGTCATACTAACATTTATTTATTTAACATTGTTTATGCGTATGTTTCGTAAACGAATAATAGCTATTCAATCGTCAACATCAACATCGAGTTTTCTATTAAATAATTCAATAAATCAAACGGCAACAACTAATACAAATATAACGACAACAAAATCGACTGATTACATTAGTTTATTGTTAAATTATGCCAATGAAAATCATACAGATTTATAGAAAATAAAATAAACGAGAATTTTCTTTTTTATTTAATTATTTTATTAATATATATATATATATATATGTGTGTATTTGTATAAACAAAAGGAAGAAAAAGAATGGAAACAGGAAAAGAAGATGAAGAGAAATAGAAAAAGAAATGAAAAACCAATAGGGAGAATAATCATCCACAGAAATATGACACTTCTTTATTTTTCCTTCGGATGCGTCTATAATAACTGAAAGTTTCTTTTTGTCACATTGTTACTTGCCTTATACGCTGTGATCTCTCTCGTTTCCAAAACGCATCTTTTTTGCCTATGGTTTACATGGATTATTTGTTTGTATGTATGTGTATGTGTGTGTGTGTGTGTGCCTCCTTCAAACATGAATAAGAAAGAGAAAGAGAGATAACTACGTATGAGTTCCTTCCGGTTTTATAGAAGGCAACTGTCAATGATTTCGAAGCTATTCTCTATCAACAGTCGTTTCCAACATGCTTAGACTTTAACGAGCGAATCCTACTGTTCTCTCTTCATGAATCAAACAAAAGAAAAAAGCAAACTTCATATGATTATTGAGTATGAATTCCAATGAGAGAACTTCAAATGAAGAATCTTTGCTAGAAGAATTAAGAGTAATCACCAAGGAACTATTTTGGTCTAGGAAACAACCTCGATTTATCCTAAGCTTTTTTTATTGAATATTCAATTGACAAAATAAAACGAACACGATGAATAAAAGTCAAATATATGGATAATTCACTCTTTTTCTCTGCCATTATTTATAGTTAAAATCTCGCTCTACATATGTATATATATGTGTGTGTGCAAATTCTAATCATAGCAATCTCCGTTTTCATTTCCTTTCTTAATACATCCTCTAGCTATTTCCTACCTTTTTTTTCTTCTGGTTTCTTTGTTTTTATCAGTATATTATTGCGGATATTGTATCTCGAAATTCAAATTGATAGTGATTTTCTTTCGTAGAACTTTGATTCAAATCACAAAAAGACAAAAATCAATGTCAACTTGATTTCTCTTGTCAATAACAATGATGCAATCTCTAAGAACCTACAATCTTATTAATAGAACTTTTCTTTTCACTATTTGCACAATGTCTTCAGGATCCTAATAATATTTATATTTGGCATTTTCAATGTTGATCTAAGCACTCCTCCATATTTTCTAATGCGTCTTCATCTAACATTATTGCTGAAAAGCATTTTCTCTTTATGAATGAATGAATGATCGAATGAATAGAATATAATCGTTAGTATTATTCATTGTTGTTTTTTCCTGATTTTGAAATTATTGATACGGTTATATGAAAAGGGTATGAGAGCAGACATGATTTAAATGAGTGAATTGATCTCTATAGACTCGAGAGAATTGAGTGGAAATAATGTCAAAGAAAAGCAGTGATCATGACTTCACAATGTCTAAGTATTTCACAAGGGAGACATACCAGTAAGCATTGATCATGCATGTAAATATTAAAAAAAAAGATGGCAGTACAATGGACAAGCTTACTTTATGAGATATTTCTTTGCTTCTTTTTTTTCCTATTTTTTTTTCTTTTCTTCCGCTTCTTTAGTTCCGTTTTTATGCCTTTTTTTGCATTTGTCTAGTGTTTCCTGATCGAGTCACTCGGTTTCATGGAAGTACTTGTGTACTACTCTGCCAAATATATCACTCTAATTCGATCGTGTTGCTTTGTTACTTGACACGAATTTAGTGCAAAATTACGTACCGTGATTCCGAGAATAGTGAGTTCTGAAAAGAGGTCAAACTAATGATAAATCTTCTACGTACTATCGATTATTATAAAATTACTGGGTACAATTACTATATAGAAAAAAAAAAGTAAAAGTATCGTCTTCGTTTTCCTTATATTGACTAATGTTTCCTTGTAAGTAACACTATTTGTATCTATCTCATTTGCCTGTGCATGCGAAAAATTTTTTACGCCGATTGTCGTTCTGAAGGGAATTCGCTTATTCGAGCAGGCGTAAAAGAAATGATGTGAAGTGTTGAGTCCGCTTCTCTGGTTAATGTTTGGTAGTGAATTGAACTAATCTGGTTAGAGAGAACGCTAGACAAAAGTTTATATGCATATATTTGTATCGAATTATATAATCTAAGCTTGTTTATGTTAGACTATTTTCTCTTTCGAAAAAGAAATGATTTATAGAAAAATTAGTTGCTATTGTTTTCTTCTCCTCCTCCTCGATAGGATGAATATATAGGTAAAAGAAAGACATGAGCTTGTCAATTAAATAACTTAGTACATTTTTCTTTTCAAATAATAGAAGGAATAGTAATAAAAATGTCTTGTGAACACTAGCATTTGTAAGTTAATGAGTGATGTGCTTCGAGACGATTGGGAGATATATACATGACAGAAAGTGGTCTCTGTAGAGCACAATGAAAAAAACAGAATGAGAAACAAAGAGAAAAAGGGACAACATGTAACTATGATTGTGGTTGATGTTTGTCTTCTTCTTCTTCTTTTTGTTTTCCAAAATGAAAAAAAACATAGAGAAACAGAGACAGATAAGAGCGAAAGAACAAGAGAAGAAATGTAAAGAAGTTCGACTGATACTTCAAACTATTTGTCTCCATGTAAGTGTGTATGTGACATGTCTCAGATAGTCTCGTCAATGTTAGACACAGTCAAAAAGAAGAGTAGTAGTGCATATGTAACTGTGATCAACAAGCTCTTATGAATTTGTTCTCGTCGTTCTTCTTATTTTTTCTTCTTCTTCTTCTTCATCTTTTTGGTTTTTTGTGTTTTCAAAAAGATATTTCTCTCGCACGAATATGCATGTACGCACTTTTTAGCATTAAATAATGAACTCGATCGATCATTTTACTTCGAGTAAAGAAGCAAATACAAAAAAAAACAACAAAGAAACGTCGATTTCTACTGATGTTTGTTCAGAACAAAATTTATTAGTTCGTAGATCATACAAACATCACTTCCGTCTTTTTCTTCTTTATTCCTGTTTGTTTCCGTCTAATCGGATTTCGATGATGATATCGTGAGAAGATACCGTTAAAATCTACATCGACACATAGATTATTCGATCTGATATCGTGCATATATAGTATGATTTTTCTCTCGAGGGCTCTTATCATCAGTTGTGATCATCTTGTAATTTTTCTTTCGAAGCTTGTTGATTCAACAATGAAGATAATCGCTTCTTTTGTCTACTTCGTCTTTTTCGACAATGTACAGTTCAAAATACAAACAGTATTTATTCGAATACAATTACAATCTATGATTTATTTAAGTAAGCATGCGAATAATTATTGACTAGTAGAAATAAATAAATAACTAGCGGTTTGTAATAATTAGATTTACGTGAATAATTAACATTAAAAAAATGATTGTATTAAAATTCGTGAGAGATAATAAAAAAAACATATGGTAATATCAGTGAATGTGAAAATTCAGGAACTATTAGTTTTTTTTTCGTGAATGATTTGGTTTCTTTCTTGTTTCTTTCTCTTCTCTCTCTCTCTGTATTTCTTTTGATGCATCGTCATCCTTTATTCGAACGATGATTATTGCTTTTTAGGATGGAAAGAAAAGCACAGAATGCGATTCTCAGCAGCAAGATAAGATAGGCTAGCAGCAGCCGCAGTCAATCTCATTTCTTTCCTTCTTTCTTTCTCTTCGTTTTCTTCTCCTGGCTCTTTGTCCTTTCTTTTTTCTCTAAAGGAAAAAAAGAAATATTATTTATTGTTTCATCTTTCTCTATGCAAGAAATATTTTCAGAATCTATCATTTTCGTTCGACGACGCTTTTATACAACTAATCAATCAAATGATAATGACAATGATTTCATTTCTAATCAGGTAAACAACATTAGTCAGTCCATTGTATTTACCATATGGCCTCGCCCAATTGGGCTTCTTCAATTAATACCTGTAACCTGATTTCAACACATCATATTCAAGCTAAATTGATAATCGAATCGAAGTCTTTCCGACTGTATGTTCGTCGATTCGATGGACTGTTTTTTAACCTACAATCTTTCGTGTGTTAACGGTACTTTTGTTCAATTTAATTCGTCATCCGTTGTATTTGGGGACGTACTCGATCCAAGTGCTTTAGATAGTGACGATAGTTTACATAATGATTTCACATCATCACCAAATAATCCCATTCGAACATCCATACTTGTATCTGTACAACATTGTATATTTACAACAATTATTCTTGGTACCATCATTTTAGCAACAATTACTGGAAATATACTTGTTATAGCTGCTGTGAAATTAGAAAAAAGTCTTCATTCAGTTGCTTATTATCTTTTTGTATCCTTAGCTGCGGCCGATTTAATGGTTGCTTCTATGGTAAGTCATTGGAAAATCTTTGATTTTGTTGTTATTATTCATATTATTGTAGTAATATTTCTTTTCTTAGTTTTTTTTTTGTCAACAGTTAATTTGATAAGATTATACGAATATGAATAATTGAAAGGGAAGAAAACTCGAATATAATAAGTTTTTAAGATTAGGTCATATCATCAGAATGAAATAAATAACTAATTTGACGTCTATTTCAAAGCTCATCTTTTTGACACTAATATAAACATCTATCAGTATTTAATATCTAATACCAATTAGTCAGTTTCTTTCTTATTTTTTCTTATTTATATCAATGCTTTAACTGTCGATGAATACATATTATTGAAAGAAGAAGAAAAATTGTCTGATATAGCACAATCATAACCGAGCTACACTATTACTAATATACTTCGTCGTTGTGTCTTGTAACGGCAAAAGGAAAACAGTTAGTTATTGACAATCTGCACGTGGTATAGCTGTATTGTTATGAGAACTTTCTTTACTCTTTTAATAATCGATTGGATGAATAAGGAAAAGTCAATACTTTCATATTTTAACATATTTCTTAGTTCTTTCTTTGATTACTTGTCGCTCCTGTCTGCGTTTATTCTCGAATAAACAAATAAATAAACAAATCTATTCGAATCGTTTATTTCGTCAATACGAGCATAGATAATTGGTTTGACCAAATGATGTTTAATTTCAAAGATAAACGATATGACGAAGACGATCCACTCTGCTTAATATCTATTTATATATAAACATGTAAAAAAAGGATTTTTCTCTTTTGCTTTAAGCTATCTAAAAACGTTTGCTATAGGCTAAAAGTTGATAGAAAGTAAAGTATAAGCCAGCTGCTGCCGTTACTTCCATTCTATTACTATTGTTTTTGTTTTTGCTATTATTATTATTACTGGTAAAAAATGAGTGATGATCAAGATAGATATATTGATAGGAAGAAAATCGAAGACAAAGAAAAAGAAACATTTTCATCTAACATCAATTCCTTCATATGCTTGTTGTGCATGGCCGCAGTTTGATTTTATTATTATTATTCTCATTATTATTTTTGTTATTATTATTATTCAATGCCACACACAATCTTTTTCTCGTATATTTATTCTCGTTATTCTCTTGCCTTTCATTCATCATATACAAATCTCTGTTTATATGAATATATACGTACAGACAGGGATAAAATGCGAAAAAGAACCTCAATTTTAATAAAGCTTATGCGTACTCAGATTGAATTAGTTTTTATCGATTTTTTTTCGTCTTCCGGATGTTCAATATTACTAGTTCAATAATATTTGTTTCTGTCATTTCTTTTTTTGCACACAAAATAAGAACCGAATCACAACGGAGTATTTCGTCAAATGAGATATGATCAAATTTTCTTTGCTAATAAATGATGCATCAAATAACGGTACAGATTTTACGTTTGTATTCGTATTTGTTGAATGAATACTTTTGTCTACCTTGTGTATTTCTCTACGTTTAATACAGTTTAATATATGCATAGATACGCAAGATATATTCGACATAGCCATCATCAACATTATTGCATTAGCATTTGGAATGAGGCGTATTACCCGTCTGATTAAACATGTCGATCAACAATAATAACAAGAGAGCAGTGTCAGTAGAGTTAGTCAGTTGAATTATTTGCTTGTCATTCAACATTAGCATCTTTTTCTTTCTTTCTCTTGTATCTATATATATGCGTGTTATGGATGATTATCCTTGAGATTTTTTCTTCTTCTGAAGAATGAAAGACTGTCTTCTTTGTTTTTCTTTGCACAAATCCCAAAATGATCTCATTTAGACAGGCGAAAGTGAATAATCGCAATTATGTATTCAATCAAGTAATCTAAAGGTTAAAAAGAACACTTTTGAAAATAAGACCCCCCACACAAGTGCAAATGAATCTCATTGATATTGGCTGTTGTCTTGTTAAGTGTTTATAATCACGCCATGTGCCATAGTTATCGATGTCGATAGATAGCTACAAATCATACATACAAGTGCTAGTTGAAAGAATAAATATATATATAAATAAAACAGATATTTATCAAGTCACGAAATAAATTAGTCAATTGAATTGTATTTCTTTATCTAGGTTATGCCTATTGCCGTTCTAAAAGAAGTGACACGCTCATGGGTGCTCGGTCCAATTATTTGCGACATTTGGGTTATGATCGATCTACTTTGTTGTACTGCTTCGATATTACATCTTGTTGCCATAGCACTTGATCGTTATTGGGCTATTACGAACTGTAAGTGGACGTCAAATGATTTCAATTCGAATCCTTTTTTTTTTCAATCAAAATTTCAGTTGATTATGCAACAAAACGTACATCTGGTCGAGTTCTTATTCTTATCTGTATTATATGGGTGACTTCTATTTTAATTGCGAGTTCTCATCTATTTCCTATATTTCGTGACAAACGTGGACGTCCCAATGATCAATGCCATTTAATAGGCAATGTGCCGTACACAATCCTATCCACAGTTGGCGCGTTTTACATACCTCTCATCGTTATGTGCATTATTTATTGGAAAATTTTTCAAGCAGCCAAATTTCGTATACGTCGAAAAGCATTCAATGCTAATCGTTCTGCGCCACCATCGACTGTTTGTACGATGACAACAACAACGAATACTCCTGCACATATTCAACATGATATTATTGCAATTTCACAAAGTGTGACGCCAAATCATCAGACGTCTTTGAAACAGGAAAGTAAAAAACAATCGTTTTCACCTTCACAAGCGAAAAAAAATTGGAAGAAACGAACAGATTCCGCTCACTATCAATCAAATGATGTCGAACCCGATAATCCATCGTCATATTCATCAACAACCAGTCAAACCAATACTGATTATCAATTAAAATCATTAAAAAAAACGTCATATTCTCTAATCAAACGAAAACGTGATAGTATTATTACTTCCTCAACTACCTCACCACCTGTTATTCAATTATCAACAACAAATCCATTAAAAGAAGATTACGAAGACGAATCACATCAAATCAATTCCACAACAACAACAACAACACGTCGTCCTGTCAATGCACCATTGCAAAACGAGCCATTAATTCCAATCAATACGATCAATAATCCATTAATAAATTCGAATTCGCCGCATGCTATTGATATGCCAACAGTAAAACCAATATCAACAACTGTTCTAGTGCATACAACAAATAATAATAATAATATTCATAATAATACAACAGTTCTTACAAAGCCACCGGGATTAGTGGCACGAAAGAAAATTGATATTAAACGAGAACGAAAAGCCACAAAAGTTCTCGGCGTTGTTATGGGTTGTTTTATTCTTTGTTGGTTACCATTTTTTATTGAAGAAACAATTTGCGGAATATTTCATTTAACAATCAATGAAAAAATTGTCAGTGTTTTAACATGGCTCGGTTATTTAAATAGTCTTTTAAATCCTGTGATTTATACGATATTTTCGCCTGATTTTCGACAAGCATTCGGAAAGATTCTATTTGGAAAATATCGTAAACGAACACGACGACTAAAGAAATAAATTTTTCTGTCTTCTCGTTTCTTTTTTTATTAACATAATCTATCTACTAACATTTCTATATGTATATGTATGTTTATTTTTTTTTCTTCTTTTTATGCTCTTTTTTCTTTTTCTGATTTTCTTTCTTCAGTTTTTTTTTTCATCTATAATTGCATACCGGTTGTTCAAATAATAATCTCGTTTCTAACAAAAGAACATCTCAGTTCGCATCGTGCAGTAATTTATGTGTTTTGTTTTCTTTCACTTGAAATTAAAATCTTAGTTTTTGACTTCGACATTTTTGTGGATATCGATTTGAATTAATACAGAGATGACTTTCGTACTTTCTTTCGATATTTTGAAAGACTTCATTGAAATGATATGTACTCAACAGATTCCGCCTCGTTCGTCATGATAAATATTTTTGGAGACTTATATAATTCACAAAATGATTCCATGATCTCTCTCAAAAACTGTCGAAGAATCAGTCGTGATATCGCAGGTAGATTCATAATGAAAATTAATAATGTCAAAATACCATACAAATTATAAAGATAGCACTAGCTGAATGTCATAGCTATATATACTTCTATACAATAAAATAAGAAATTAACTACCTATGTAACATCATTTTCATATGTTTCTGACGACATTCCTTACAATGCGTATTCTATTTCTTCTTTTAATTATCTTAATAATAATTGATACCATTTATTGTTATCATTCAGCTGATTTAGAAAATATTCTTCAACGAGATCCTCGTCAACTGCGAAGTGTCCTTTGGCCGAAAATCTGTGTGAATTTGAAGCGCAATCGGATGAAATATCAATCTCAAAAAATACGGAAATGTTATCCATTCGATATGAATTAATTTTCAACAAATGTATCAATTATTAACATCTCATTGAAATAAATAACCTTCTAAATGAATTAGCCTGTTTTGTTTAGTGTTAGATTTATTACACGAATAAAAGAAACTCGCGCTCTCTCATATTTTCAAGATAGTTTCTCAATCGGGTGTAAAGAAAAATGCAATTAGCAGCTAGTGATCTACTCTCTCGAATCGTACATGATCAAAATTCGAACGAACACTTGAATGAAACATGTGAGAAATTCTATCAAATTTGGTCTCATAAAGCAGCAAACATATCCAATGATCTCATTGAATACACAATTCGACGTTTGCAAAGCGATCGACTTCGTCATCTGTTTCAAATACGAAATGATTTTACTCATAAAGAACAAGCTTCACCTATTTGTCAAATGCCGATTCGTGTCGAAGATGATTTAGAACGAATTAAAGAATATATACGTCGATTTTGTTTAACAACAAGACATCTCTATCGACATTTACGTTCGGATTCACGTATCTATCCGAAAATGTGCATCGATCTCGATCAAGGAATTATGATAAAAATCTGTCGATTTATTTTTAAAACTAAAGTTCTCATTAAAATCTTCTCGTCAGAAAAACATATCAACCCTCAACAACGTGATGAATTAAAAAAACAGAACATTGAATATCATGATCCATATAAGAATATAATCAAAGCTTTCATTGTATTACAATCTAATTTTGAAATTCTTTTCGGTGATATTTTCGAACGAGATTTACTTCAAAATGCAAAATCAGGTTCAATTTCAGTTGTTCTTTTTCTTCTTCAAGTCAATTCTTGGCGTATTTTAAGCTGTGCAAACACTTCCCATTGTGTTAGATACGAGCAAAACGATTCGATTGATATTTTGTGCTTTGTATCAATTGAGCGAACCTGAACGTCACGCTGAAGCTGAAGCTATTCGTCAACGTCGATCAAGTTAACATTTGTAGATTGAATTTGACTTTATCTATCGATGCTGTTTTTCGTAGCATATTGCGATCGTAGATGTCCAACCAAAAAGCCGAAATCTTCAAAAATGTATAACACAAATAGAAATAAAGAAATGGAAAAATTTCAATTCACTGAAACGCTCACTGAATCACCAGGAAAAACAGTATCAACAAAGAAAAAAGATACTCCAAAACGAATAATATCTCCGAAGTACAGCTAAATTTGCTTGTTCAATTCAATTCTGAATATGCATTTTTTATTTCAGGTCACAATTGAAAACTCCAAAGAGCAAACAAAAACAGAAATCGAGTGAAAATCTTTTATCAACACCATCGTTGTTAGTTCATTTTTGAAAATGACTATCTCACTACTTTCGATTGTAGAAATAAACGAGATAGTAGTTCAACGAAAAAGAGTTCGACGCCTGCACAGAAAAAATCAGTACTATGAAAAATATACCGATATTCATTTGTTATTTTCTTAAATTTTCTATTCGAAGAAAAACAAAAATCAAAATCAAAATCCATCATCATTCGATTCGACACAAGACGATATTAACTGTGGCTGGACAACATGGTTGCAAAATGCCACAATGAATCTTGCTGTTGTACTGCCAAAAAACAGTACAAATCCAATTCAACGAATAGTTAATTTATATAAGATCTCGCTTTTTTTTCTGTTGTAGATATTGAGCCAGAAAAATCCGCATTAACAACATGGGCTGCGATTGATAGAGTATTAAGATAGATTGTTGTCATGCGATTATCTAATCATGTCGTGTTCGTTTTCCTTTTCTCTTCGTTAAACAAAAGAAAAATAAAATCGAATGATCAAGTGTCGATATTCTCCTGAGAAACAATTACATTGTATTTCAAAATTAATCTCTTGAGATGAAAATCAAATGAGTAAACGTCTACAATTAAAATGTAAACATGGCAGACAAAAAAAAGTTACTTCTTTATTCCGCCTTCTATCATAGAGAGAAAGGAAAAGAAATATTGTTCTGGATGTGAACGACATCATTGATAAGGCGAATGGAGGATTGTTACTATGTTACCATGAATATTTTGTACTGACAAATGTCAAGCAAAACAAAAATAAACAGTGATTTTTTTTGTTGCTTATTCTCATAGTTTTTTTGATAAAGAAAAATAAGAATTATGTCGAATATTCAACGAGCACGTCGTATTCCGAATGCTAATGGTCAAGTTTTAATTGAGAATTGGGTTGAAGAACGAGCAACCGAACATATTGATCATCGAGCTCAACAACAAGATAAAAATCAATCAACATCACAATCATATTCTTCTCCAACAACGAAGAAAACTGCTCATACAGCTTTATTAACACAACAATATCAAAATCCTCTCGATAGTATTACAACTTATCGTGATGATTATTATAAATTTGGTCCATTCGAACAAGTTGAACAAGGCGCACGACGTAAACGTCTTGAACATGAATTAACACGTCAAGTTGCTGCTGAATTCCGAGCACAAAAACAAGAATTCGAAGAAAATTTACGACGAGAACGTATTGAAAATTCAACAAGTGAATATCACACACAATTTACGAAAGATTTTCAATCGAAACCACCGCCAGCTACACAAGTAATATCGAATAGCCTCTCACCATTTTGTTTGACAATAAATGAGAGAAACATTTGTGTTCGATCAATATTTTTCTTTCAATTATTTGAACTAAGAAAACATTTCGATTTTGTTTATCATCTAAGATCAACATACTAATTTCAAACTCTGAATGTCATAAGTCTTCTTTGTCGTTTAGCCTCATGACCTTTTACGTGAAATGCCGGTTTCATTTTGGACTGAACATCGACATAACTCTCATGTAAATATCGAAAAATAAGATCGATCATATTAACTAAGTCGGAATATTTTCTAGGGCGTCACACAATTGAAAACATTGAATAGTCCATTTCATCGAAATGCAACTTTTAGCACGCCTGTTGAATTAACATTCGAAGGTGCTCGTCCTCACGAAATGGAACGATGGCCAAACTACGCACAAAAATCACTCAATGACGCTAAAATATGTTAGAGAACGCCTTTTCCTCTCTTTTTTCTCTACAAAATAAATCGGAATATACGTATATATGAAATCACATCTTTCCGTTCAGTCCGTCCTTTTTTTTTCTACGACTGATTGACAATCAAATAGACAGAAACAAATGTTAATTAGATAGATAAATGAACGCAACGGTGCAAAGCAGACATAGACAGAGATCATCTCTATACGGATATTTCTAAGGTCAACGACTGTTGTTACTTAGAAAAATCAATTATAGATTAAATGTTATTCAAAGATATTGCATATGGGATCTTTTTTATCACTTTCTTTTAGTTGAGTGAGAAACGTTCGATGGGAATATTACTAATAATAGTAAACTATGTTAACCTTTTGACAGGCACAAACTAGATCTATATACATCGAGTCAATATGATGAATATACACGTATGTGCTAGAATAGATCTAACTAACTGATCAATCATTTGAATTGTAATAAGATTGACGAGGAAATTTTCGCAATATGATGTCATATTGACCAGGTCAACAGTTCATTTATGTTGTTTATTGTGTGGCAAGGTGTTTGAGAATATGTGCGAGACGAAGGTCAATTAACTTTGATGAATAAGACTTCTTCATTGTTCAAATGAAGGAAAAAATGTGAAAAAGTACTTATACGCTTATAATTATTCCAATCTAACAAATGAGCTCCTATTAACCGTCGATAACAACTTGAATTTGTTGGATTGAGATGATTGTTTTCTCTTTTTTTTCTTCTTCTTCCTACATTTTCCTCTTATTAGCTTGGTCAAGATCAAGAACAACGAGCGAGACGTAAAAAGTGCATATACATGCACACACATAAATATATATACGTATATAAATGTGTTCACATTCATTCATTCACATCATCGTATGTCTCGCGGCAAGATTGAAAGAGATGGTGGTCAGTAAAATGAAGAAGAATTTGTCATTCTCTCTCTCTCTCTCTTCTTACCTATGGATGATAGTTTGAAATTGATTGTTCGTTCGTTCTCCTTCATTCAAATTGCGCGATATATTGGTGATTAGACCACGACGAAAACGTTTTGATTGTGTACTTATTCGAACATATATTCTCAAAATTGGTCAATCACAACGACAAACTTGTATTTTTACAACTTCATTTTTTTTTCTATTGCAATACGAAGGTAAATGGGGAAATGAATAAATCTGAGAGGAAAGAAACGAAGTGCCTCGAAGGGGCTACTTGTCGCACGCTTTGAACTAAACTGATTTGATGCCGACTAGTTTTAATGTTCTCCCATATGTACTCTTGTTAATCAATTGACCAGTAAATAGACGTTAGTGATGATAGCAGCGACGTGCCACTTTTTATCTCGCCCATGTCTGTGTACATATCTCTTCATTCAAGATCGTACACGCGTCAACATAGGAAACAGATTGTATTTTAATGTGTATTTTGTGTTCTGATAATATCATAATCAATCTTAAAACGCTTTTCAACTCTGTTGTTACTATTTTACTTTCGATACCATTAGCAATAAGCTCAATTCGTCATTCGTTTTATCGGTTTTCATTCAAATTATCTATCTCTACTATTACGAAAAGAAGATCATTCATATGTGTTTTTTTTTCTCATTTAACAATACATCAATCATATTTATGTAAGACTAGGAGAGTACATTTTTCAATTCTTTTGTTATTAGTATAGCTATTATTTTATTTTCGTAAATCTTAATATCATCGATCAAAGATATACACGTTATAAACAAGAGAGAGAGAGAGCGGAATACAAAAGAGAAATAAATTCTTTTCCTTTTTTTCCTTTCCCTTCTCTTCTCTTTCCTTCTCCTTCTTTTGTATTGAATCATCTATTTGTGAGTGATGATGTCAACATCTATGAGAGCGATTTGATCTTTTCATAAAGCCGGTAAACATAATTTCTTCTTGCAACTAACTTAAATACTCTTCTCTCCGTATGCACATACAATTCAGTTTGTTCAGTTTTATCTTTCTAACCGAAAAAAAAGAAATTATCTATGACCCTGACATTTCCACCTTTTTTTTTCTTCTTCTTCTTCTTTTACCTTCTTTCTCTTTGCTATTCAATTATGCTGTAATCTATATCTTATACTTCGGCCGATTTTCCATGGTCATATCTGTTGAAGAGAAAACATTTGAGATCGTATCATATGTTACTTTATTTTAGTTTTTTTTTGTTGTTACGTCGTACTTTGTCAATCTACAATCGGTGAATAAAATAATTAATATATTATTCTGAATGTATGACTTTTATTTTTGAATGAGCGGTAGATGCGATAACACGATAGCTTTCATCGTATTCGTATTTTTTTTTCAAAATCGATGATGGGACACGGGCGAAGATGAGGCTTGCGTTATGTGATTTATCGTTTTAACTTTTCTTTTCTACGCTATTTTGACAGTTGTGTTAGTGAGAGTGTATATGTACACAAACACATATCTAAATATCTCAATAGAAGAGTGTGTGTATGTATGTATAACGTATTTATTGAATTTTTGTTTTGCTAACGACTGATCCTGTCTGGTTTTATTTGAGTGTGTATGTATTTATTTGTCCAGTAATTATCGTCTCTGTTGTACCATTTGAAATGGTAATAATCGCAGGCGTGTTCGTATAATTGATATTCAGTGATCAATGAGTGTTCGAAGAAAATATTTTATGTGTTTATATATTTATGTATGTTGAACGATAAGGAGAAAATGAACAAAAAAGGAGCATGTTGAAGCGAACGCGTCAACAAAATAAAGTGCTTGACATAGCACTTGTCATTTTCTAGTAGTTTTGCTCCCTTTCTCCTTCTCTAGTTCACTTTAAAACATTTCGAAAAAAATCCTCTTGACCACTTAACATCAAATAGAGAACAGAGTTCTAAGGTCAAACAAATTTGTATCTCTTCAGAAACAGTTCGATCGTTCGTTTGTTAGTTAGTAAAATTCTTCTTTTTCTTTCTCTTCGTCTGTTTTAATTCCGCACGATTGTGATTATTCACACGCTAATACCAACTTTTTCTTTATCCTTTACTTTCATTTCTCTATAATTATATCTAGCTGGGAACAACACATTCTTCAAGCGACTATTGTATTCAATCACTTTCTTATGTTTCTGTCAAGTTCACCTGTAGTAAGTAACCTTGAATGGAAATGAGAGAGAGTAAGTTAAGACGGAAATAATCTATTGAAATTCGATAATTGCTACCGCTACACTGACCGATGGTCAGCTGGAAGGCCCATTCTATCTTTTCTCCTTCTCTCTCTCTCTCTATCTGCTCATATATATATATACACTTGATTACTTGTCGTCAAGGGAATTAAGACATTTTCGCCTGACGATCACATCTGCTCATTTAACAAGCAACATAAATTGTGATGAAAATCAATCTATTGATAGGACAAATCTATTTTATTTCTTTTACACTCCAATAAATGTTTGTTGTCAATGTGAAAAAGATGTAAGTATAGTAAAACAATTTTGCTTCACACGTTTTTATGACGACTATCACTATCGAACTATTAATCAAGATGATCATTGATTGATATATTAATAAGCATGATATAGGTTTTTGATCTGTAGAAAGAAGCAAGGCCGAACCATTGATTTATATATATTTGTTGAGAACTACTTCAACAGATAAAAAAATCATGTCGTAGTAGTAGTCTGAATTTCATTTCTATTTACTATTAGTTTGACATACTGTTTTGATAAGAACAATGCATTTGTAAAACAATTTTGTTTGAACAAATAAAACTAGAAATTTGTCTTTGTTACTGTCGAAGAAGTAAAACATATCTTCGATTACATATTCTATTAGTTAAACATAGATTTATTGACCTTGTGCCTGTAAAGTAGCCGATAGCATGTGTACATGTATTGAGAAATCTCATCATTGATACTATTTACTTGTAATTTTACTATTTTCACTCTTGATTCCATTGTCTACCGAACGGGTGTGAATCTTTTTCTCGCGTTTTTTTTTTGTCATACACATATTGATGCGATGAATTGATCATCACTGGCGGCTATATCGATGACGGATTGACAAAGTAGACAGTGGCAAGAAAGACTAATCTTCTTCTAATTAATTCTAACGGCTGCTTTTGTTGTGAAAAAAAAAGAGAATGCGAGACCTTGACACGTTGATCTTTATACATTCCTTTGTAGTCAAACTATATGTTTATATACTATTTTAAAATGCAAGCTTGCTTTCTTTCTTGTCTCATATTAGTCTGTCCGATCTCTTCTCTCTCTTTTTTATATACTGTGAACAAAGATAGACAAGAGATTTGCATTCTGACGAGGTGAATATAAACATCTCATCAGTATAACTCGAGTGTGTTCGTACGCCTGACCTTCGTCCATCATCATCATAATCATCATCATCATTCTTGTGAATACAAAATGCACGAATAGTTACACTGCTGCTCATTGCTGAGAGTGATTCGTATCCATTCTTTTCATTTTTCCTCTCACCCTCTTTTTCTCTTTCTCTCTCTCTCTCTGTCATTCGTACATCACCACCCGCAGAACGACGAGACTAATTGTACAAGGAAAAAGAAAGATGCATGCTGAATACAGCAATTCCGGAATTCACTTAGTATGTACATACATCGTATTGTCGTAAATGACTGACAGATCTATCAACATACTTTTTTCATTCATTCATTCATTCATTTGAACAGTTTCTATTCTATTTTTTTGCTCATTATTGTTCCAGATCACGAAGCAGAACGATGATTTTTGATGGTATAAAATCAATATTATAATCAAGAAAGAAAGCCAAAGATGAACGAAGCAAACTCATCGAAATATCCTCAAATTTTATCAAAATCAAACAAGTGAGTATATTCATTTCCTTACTCCTTTATTGATTTGATTAGTACTCATTTAAAATGAATGTAATTAATACCACTTCATTCGAACAAAAAAGACGAAAAAGAAAATTGACTTCTCTTTCTCTCTCGTTTTTTTTTCTTTTCTACAAAAGAGTCCTTCGAACCTTCACACGAATAATGAAAAAGTAGTTGCGACTATGTCTATGACCGTGTATATTTATACATATATACCGATAACAGAACGACATTGACACCGAACTCATGGCGTGTAATGAAAACAAATGAATATTGACTATAAGAGAAGAAAATGATTGAAATCTTTGATTTCTACTCATTGCGTTTCATTTCATTTCATTTCGTTTCGTTTTTTTTGTCTTCTTCTTCTCATCGTTACGTTCATTACAATAGTTCGATGACTTCATTTTTCAAATCAAACGAATATGTATCGTTTGTATTGAGTAGAAATATCGAACATATCAACGATAGGATTACATCAAATCAAACTTTAATCTTCGTATGCGATTCATATATATATATAGATTGTTATTCATAGTGAATTATGTAAGATCAATTGTCTTTCGAAGATACAACGTAAGTTATTTGCTTTAAATAAGAGATTTACATCTAGGTTTTGCTTTCATTTATCAGTAGTGCGTTCGATTATTTACTTACTTGATGAGATGAAAATAGTGGACATTGCGGTTATAGGAATTAAAACAACTAGCGACTGCGAAAAGTCGACATCTTCCGAGGATTTATTTTCATTTCTTAAGATATATATATATCGTAGTATTGATAAAATCTGGTTTTTTCTATTCCGTTTGAACGCGTTTTGTACATCGAGTATAGGTATCGCGTATCGACAGATATGTTTTTTTTCTCTGCAGCGGAAAACGTGCCGATAGAAAACGCAGTATGTAATAGCTAACATTTTTCGAGATTGTTATCATGTTTTTCTATCTTCAACATTAATTAACCTATAGAAGATGATTTACGACAGTAAACACAAATATATCACATGCAGTTGAAATAGCTGTCAATCGTAAGGTAAGAACCTTGAAGCTTAACGAGCCTTTCGTAAAAGTCAGTCAAAAAAAAATTAACCATCATTAAAAAATCAATGAGTTATTAGTCTTACGAATTGTTCATTTAACTGAATTGCCAAATAAAAACGTTTTTTTAAAATGTCGATATTCGACCTATTCGTATATTTTCTTTTGTTACTATTGATTCTATTTTTTCTTCTGAAGGACATTTCAATGCACACAGACTGATCAAGGATTCTATTACAATATCCGATAATCTGTTAAATCATTCTGATATTTCGAATGTATTCTTGAGTAATATGTTAGTTGAATTTGATGTGAAATGTGCGCACACAGAAACGAGACAGCTTTATTCATATTGAACAGATACTATCATTTGTCATTGTCGTCCATAAGCGATCAAATGCGTAATAGTGGTACAATTTCTTTTTTTTTACATTCACCTGGGCAATCTGCTTTAACACAGAGGTCATCACCATATCATTCATCAACATTTATAACTATTCGTTTTCTTTTTAAGAAAAAAAAACCGATGATGTAGAAGAAGAAGAAGCAAAAAAGTGCATCTGCTCAACATCCCACATAGCGTTTTTTTTTCTTATGCCCATTAGTACAATTTGACTCTTAAATTATGACATGTGTACATACAAATGAATCGATCGCAATCGATTTTTTCTCTGTTTTACTTACAAACATATATATTGTACAATAAAAGACTACTATTTGGATAAAAACATATGTCATTTGAGCAATTTTCTTTGTATGATTGTAATATGATGTCATAAAATCGAGAAAAAATTATTATTTTCGATTAAGTCATATTGTTTAGACAGATGGATGGATTGCTTGATTAACTAGCTAACTGTATATTTTTGTTTTCTTCAGAAACACCAAAGATAATGAAAAGAATCGACGACAAGAATTCTGGAATGGAACATTAGTCGACGATTATAATTTTCTCATGTCTGAAGAACTTATTTGTCGTTGTAAAGTAAGACGACTTTATTTGTAACGAATACGTACAGTCTTCTGCTTTTACTCAGGGCTCACTTGGTGAACCATTTACATCGTTAAACGATCTCTCAGTTCATCATGTATCTTACAATGAATTCGACAAACAATATGGAGAATTATCCGATTGGTGTGAAAAAATTTACAAAACGATCAGTAAAAATTCATCAAATGCTTTAACACGTTACCTTCGACAAGTAATTTTTTTCGTTTCAACCGAAAAAAAAAACTTACGTAATTATAAATTTTGTGTTTAGAAATACTATGAAGAACTGTATGAACAAGGCCTAATGCGTTTACGTTTATTTGATCAATATGCTGATAAATTGATTGAACGTTTTCCTGATTTAAAAATGAATATCAACGAAAAATTGATTCAAATCAGTCGACAATGGAACTGTCTTGAATCATGTTTTATTGAATATTTAGACGAAGATTTCGAACGCATTCTTCAAGGTTCGATTTGCACTTGATTCTCTTTTATTAACAGATTGATCGTTTAATTCGATTATTTAGATTTACATAATGAATTGCTTTTATTCGAAGAATGGCTCAATCAAACCGAAACACAATTATGGACATTTCAATCGATACATACCGATGACATTTCATTTGACGATTTTCAATTTAAGCTTCGTGAACATACGGTAAGTCTAAATAGCTGCTAAAACAGTTCGTATTCACAATCAATAGGTCAATGTTAAACTGAAATAATTGCACTTTTTGCTTTATATTCTGTCTCTTCGGCTTTTTTTTCTACTATGTGCTCGTATTTAGAAATTGCAAGAAGAGATCAAATCGAGAAATAGTCGAGTTTCGTCAATAATCGAAATTTGTGAACGTTTAAAAACGGATTACGATCAGCAAAGTGAACAGATTCCATCGGATTTTGCAGCCGATCTCGAAAATCGTTGGCATCAAACATGGATCGATTCCGTGGAAATTCAATGTAAACTCGAAGAACGATTGAAAAATTTTCAAGTAAGTCATGAAATACATAATTGTTATGGCTTCACGCGTCCTTTACGTACT
>ERZ778023.2080-NODE-2080-length-26572-cov-7.263378_pt1 | contig 26572 bp, 27 predicted proteins | sample MGYA00375753_ERZ778023 | MGnify/ENA primary metagenome ERZ778023 (study PRJEB29350, sample SAMN05389822) | bioreactor metagenome | isolation source: Ammonium sulfate bioreactor | place: South Africa: University of Cape Town | collected 2014-04-04 ... | reverse complement strand
CAACGATGGATAGCCTTCGTTCCTGAGTTCTTCTACCTCTTCCTTGCGAGTCAATTCGAACAAGGTGCCAAAGAGATGTTCCTCCAGCAAAGGGGTCCCTTGTTTGGCCGCCGTCTTCCGCCCACCAGTGCGCAAAAATATCCCCAGACCAGCTGCCTTGCTCTCCTTGGTGCGGATGGGGCTGGAAGGTGCCAACAAGGCGGCATGATAGCGATACAAGGCAGCCAACATGTCGTTGGTGTTGCGGGCGTTGGTTGCTTCGCTGCGTTTCCGACGACAGAAGGAAGGACCGTATTTCATTGGGTTTGCATGTTGCTTCACCAAGGAAGCGAATTCTTCTCGCGTCAACTCCTTCTCGAACAGTCCCCTGACCTCAGGTTTCTCGAGGATGTGCCTCTTGAAAAACAACCAGTACCGTATGCCCACGGGGATGCTGTGGCGTTTGCGTTTCAGCACTGTGGGTCCCAAGACCTTCAACTCCTCCATCGGTGCTATTTTCTTCGAAAATCTTTTGCTCTCCCCTCCCTAAATCGAAAGGTCAGTTGTATTCAGCCAGGGTACTACAGGCCACGCATCTAGGGGATCTTCTTTGCTCGTACCCTATTTGATAGCAAGCATGTGAATTCACATGATTCAGGCAAGAGCTCTTTTGGGAGGTATACCTCTACCTGCATCCCGTGTGACAAACCCTTGGCATTTGAAAGGGTTGTGAGTTTCTTTTGCCACCTTCACAGTCTTTCAGCTTTTCGTCTTTAACTCGGGGTGAAGTTGAGGGGGTTTTCCAACACCCAACATCCCACTTTCCCTTTGGCGATCTGACGCTTGAGGAACTAAACTTGACAGGGAGGTGAAGATGGTTTGGCGTTGCACTCGATTCGAGTGCGATGTGGACTACTGAGAATCAATCACTAGCGAGTATATTATAGTCAACCAGGCTTAGCCTCAACTATAAAGAAATCCTATCCTGCTTTGCCTCTTCACTCCCTATCCCGTTGCACCCTCAATCGTCCTCCCATTGGCCTATGTCGATTTCACCGCCTTTCCAGTACTTGTCCTACCTTTCCCAGGAAATGCCTCTATGTAGATAGGGAGTTGCTACATTGGTGTTCTGGGTTAGGGGTTTTGCACTACCGATGCATTTGTTGGAAGCGAGAGTGTGGATAGTGTGGACACCAGAGAGGGGAGATTGCCTTGTGTGGCAAGAGTGTAGAAGGCAATGTGTGAACAACAATGAATGTATTAGGGTCTATGACATACTGTTTGGAGTGACTCCATCAACTAAACCCCTGCGGGAGACATAACGTTATAGGAAGGGATAGGAGGATTTACGCTCCTGTTATAGGTGGCTTGCAAGCGTGTTTCCTCTTGGCAAGTTGGTCCTCTTGTCGCCCCATTCTTTGCGTCGCCGGAGTTTCTTTCTTGTTGGGGATGGTTGCTGGAGAAGAATTGTCCCGGGAAGCTATTAGTCCTGGAGCACACAGCTCAACCTTGAAGGCAGGTACAAGTTCAAGAAAGTTGCGCTGTAAATTGTTGGAACGAAACCCCCAAAATCTAGGGTAACACTTCAAACATTCTTCTTCCGTCGCAGGAGAGTCGGTCAGCTGCGCCCGGTCCTTCTCGGATCCCTAACTTTGCCCCAATCCCACGGGAAGGAAGCGCGAATATTTTTGGGCAGCCATAAACCGCACAACTACGCCACATCATCGGAAAGCGTGGCAGTAGGGAAGATGGAAGTTGTGCTTGGTGGGAGTAGGGTTTACCTAGCGATTCGGTAGCTCTGAATCAACGGTTTGATCCAACAACGGAACGAGTCATCCCGAACGCAACCACTCATAAGAAGGCCCGTCAATACGAAGTACTGTTGAGGAGCACTACTAAAAACAAAAAACAAAAAAAGAAAAAAAAAAAAAAATGTACAAATAAAAAAAAAAAAGAAAATATTTATATAAATATATCTCTATTATCTATATTATAGAGGGGGTCCGAAGGAGAGGATGGCAGAGGCGGGGAAGAAGGCGAGCGCTCGCAGAGACACATACAACGGCATATTGAGAAGGAGTTGGCCTCGATGCGATGCAGCCTCACCAATCTTCAACGCAACCTCCTCACAGCCCTAGATGCCTTGAACAGCCTGGAGCTCATCATCGGGGAAGAAGAACCTGCTGGGGTAGCCATTCCGTCAAGGCATTCTCCTCCCAGAGCACCGCTGCTTCTGCAACAGCCACACCACGGCGGACCAACACGCACCACAACGCCTGGGACAACCAGTCCTACATACTATGCTGGTGAAGGGCGAAAGAGACGCCGGACGACTCGTGCTATGCCACTGCAAAGGGATGGGTCCCGATCTGCTCCCGATCCAACGCTGCTCGGACTATTGCCCGAATCGGTGCTGCGCATCCTGGCCTACCTTGATCCGAGATCTCTCTGCCAAGTCTCTCTCACATGCATCTATCTGAAGTCTCTGGCCGACTCACTGCCATGGCAGGCACTTTTTGATCAAAAGCTGGGGCTCACGTGGTTGGTGCTCCGAAGCTTGAGGGAACATTCCGCGGGATTGTCATGGAAAGGCCACGTTATCGAGGCCCTCAAGGTTTCGCGCAAATGGGAACTCGGCGGAACGCAGACCACCTTGACGGGCCACAAGAAGGCCATCAAGAGCCTTCAGTTCCGACGGAATCGGCTTCTGACCTGCGATGAGACCGTCATAAAGGAATGGGATCTGGAAACTCTGAAGCTCAAGGATTCCTTTGCGAATCTGGACCAGAAGTTTCTTACCTTCCGATTCGACGAGGAGAAGCTGATGGTAAGCACAGCGGACACGGTGCGGGTCTACGAGCAGCACACCAAGAAACTCCTCTTCGACCTCGAGGATATTTTCTCGCCCATCATTTCGCTCCGGTTTGACAGCGAGCGAATATGGACCGGAGCATGGAATGGATCTATCGCCTTATGGTCTGCACGGGATGGGAAGAAGATGGTGGATATGTCCGGCCACAGCAAACCCATCTACTGTATGGATACGCAGGAGGATCTCATAGTCACAGGTTCATCGGATAAGTGGTTGAAGGTTTGGAGTTCCTCCTCCTCCGGCGGTTCCTGTTTGCACACCCTGAAGGGACACACGAAGACGGTACAGAGTGTCCAGTTGGAAGGACACTTGATTTTCAGCAGCTCGAAGGATGCCTCGATAAGATTGTGGGACATTCGTTCTCCTTCGCCTTTGATTGGAAGGCTAAATGGACACACCGCTGATGTTACTTGCGTGCGATTCGATGCCACCAAGATCGTTTCAGGTTCCGCAGAGCAAAATATCAAGGTATGGGATATGCGTACCCACAGATGGATGTATAATTTTGTGGGCCATTCCGCTGGAGTTAGCTGTCTGGAATTCATCAATGCCATGATCATTTCTGCGGCGGAGGATGCTGAAGTAAAGGTTTGGCGCTTTGATTATGGGGTCGAACAGGATGTAGAGGACTGAGGCATTAGGAATCGCTGCCTTTACACCGCCATCCTCTCACTCTCCGAGAGAAACAAACGTTCCCTGATCGTCCTTTTCTATGTTAGGAACCTTTAAGTTAAATAAACAATCGCAAACCAAGAATCGGAATCATCGAGAGGGCTGCCAGATGTTCGATTTGTTCCCCGGAAGACAAAACTCGAGCGAGGGTAAAATTGAGGAAATTGTGAAGGCGCATCGAAAAAGGAACCCAGAAGAAAATTGTAGTTTCAGTGCTACCAACTCCACTAGCTTCCTGCCTACATCACGAGAGCGCCAACAAGTTGAGCAATTCACGCTTTTGAGTGAAGGTTGGGCAATCACTACAAGTCTGAAGAGTCAGTGCCCTCCGTTAGAGAAACGTCCCCTCTTTCCCCGGAGCCGGCAAAAAGAGAAGGAAGGAAAACGAGAAGAAGGACAGTCCGTGAGCAGCCTAGAGAAGAGAGGGGAGAGGGACTAGGCATCCATATCGTCAGGTAGTACGGGTACAACACCCTAGCTGAAGAAGGAGGTGTGGGGGTATAAATAGGACAGATGTTGATGCAAGGTTTGGCAAGGGACAATGTGCAAGTCCTACTAAGAACCCTAAGGACGGTTGTGTGTCTTCCTCTGTGAACTACTACGTAAGCTGAAAAGGAACTCAAAAAAGCAAGCCGGGACCTGCTATTGTTTCCGGAAGTCATCACCATCGACGAAAAAATGTGATCTGTCTTCGAGAAGACCACGTGGTCTCGATATGCCAGAAACGCAGCAGGGTTCCCTCCCGTATGAAGGCATATACTAGAACATTCACTGCAAGCGATGTGTCCCAAACATGAACCTTCCAAAAATACGGGACTTCCATACCTTCTGTACAGCAAGTCAAATCCAACACACCCTGGGGACCACAATGGTGGAACTCCAAAGTGTTGCCATATCTGAAAGAAAAAAGGGTGGTGGTTATTACGCCCGGGAAAAAGTGATTTGGACAGTGAGCATTTGATTGCGTCCCACAAGGAAACTGCCCCGGTGAACACACATACAAACAGTCAAGATATTCAATATTTCGTATTTCCTCCCTTCCGGGGGCCGGGCTAATATGAGCTGTTTTTAGTTAAAATTAGCTCCGTTTCGCAATTTTTCACTCCTAACCAGTAGGGGACAAGTTGGGAAGAAAACTTTTCACTAATTTTTGGTAGTTAACCGTGGGTCCTCCCTCAGGACGAGGGGGATTTTTTTTTCGCTCTTTTTCACTTTTTTTCGCTACGAAAATTAGGAATAATAGCCTGACCCCCCCGGTGAAGAACTTCCTTACAAATGCTTGGAAGTTTAGAAATGAGGGAATCCTGATTTTGTACCCAGGGTTTCGCCCATCATTTCTCACAATATCCTGAAGGTCTTCAACTGTTTACGGTGCCTGTTGGATAATACGCACTTCCAGTTAACATGAAATGGGAAGAATTCTGTACACACAACTTGACTCTGACCTCTAGATGTGTTGAAGGAAAAAAAATAAGAGCCGTGGCCAGCTTCATCACAACACGTACGGGTATGGGGGGACAACGATGTTCATTTGTGCTCGGCTTGACGGAGAGGTGAGCCCACACACTTTGCGCATCAGTCACTCACCAGCGGTGTAGTTCTTGTTGCCTGAAAGATGGCGCTGGGTATATTTGATCACCCCATTCCGGGGCCGTTCGTTCTTCCAGAAAACAAGAATGGTCCATTCTGGGAACAAAGAGCTCTTCCATGAAAATGGGAACGTGTCCCATAACAATCGTTTATTCCAACTGGCCAACTCCCCGTACGGTAAATAAAACTGTTATCTTTTAGTCCACCTAACTGTGCCGCACAGACAGCTTACACAAATGTACCAGGGTGGTGCTTCACCTTCCGCGAAAGCAGAAGAAGAAGCTTTCCGGGTCCCGATGAACAATATGGAGAGGAGATTGGTGCCTCGGATCAGGAGGTCATTCTCTGGAGCTCCAGTGAAGATGGTGACATGAAGTATGCACGGAGGAATGGGGCATCCGGTGTGAGTAAAGCAGTCTTTTTATTTGGGCGTGTTGTTGAAGTACTTGGAAACAAATACCACCTCCGATTCACCCCCTTCTCCATCGCCAATGATTGTGATCTGTTTGATTGAAGAAGAAGGAGATCCGACATCCGCATGGGAATGCCTTCTCTTCGGGGTACCGACTTCTCGCTGTCCTTGCTGGATGCATTTTCTTTTCCGACAGCTGGCTAACGCTTTGTAATGTTGATCGTACCACAAGAAGCTTTTCCTGCGCGCAAAGAAGAGCAGCTTCCTCGGAGGACCCGAGAAACGGGATTCGTTCAAGAACCATGCTCGCCTTTTCTTCCTGTCTTCCACTCCACCCTCCGGGGAAGAGATGTGGAGCTGGATCTCGGGCAAGAGGAATTGCGTCCAATAGCGTTCATCGAATTCAACAAGCCATGCACAACAAAGAAAACGATTCCATCGGAGGTAGATGGTCTTGCCGACGCTCGCACACGCCATATTGGCTTGAAGCTGCGGCAGATCTTCGAGGGGGAAGCGAGGGGTGTCGGCCAGATGAACGCTGCACTTGATCCACCAGGTGCTCCTCTCCGTCCAAGGAAAGTCGACCGTCAGCTTTTCCGCTGAGCAGAGGCTCGCTTGCCGAGGTTCGGGTGATCTCATCGGCCACATGCCATCCGAGGGCCTGGTCCAACCATCTCTTGCAGACGACCTCTCCATCTAAGCCATACATCTGGATCAGAGTTGGTCGGGAGTAGCCATTCCGAGCGATCCGATGCACCCTGTCGAGTTCCTCTGGTGATGCCTTCGTTGCACCGATGAGGGTCTTGATCTTTCTGGAGGAGATGCGGTTCGCCTTTCTCGATCTGGCATATTGTTCGAACGACGGCATCTCTTCGCACAGGGGACCAGAGGACTCTGCCGAGCGGGAAGAAGGGGTTCCGTTGTATCGAAACGAGCGGATCATGTCCTTTGCTTGTTCAATGTTCATTGAGGAGTGATGAGCTTTGTTCAATCATGGTCTTGTATTTGTAGGTTTGGTGGAGAAAACAATTTTTTGGAGAGGAGAAAAAAAATTGGACCAGGAGGATTTCATAGTAAAAACAAATAAAATATATTTGTTTGTTGCGCTAAACACTTTCTTTTTTCGACGACGTAACCAAACTCGTGGGAGAAACAATGTCAATTATTATTTTTTTTTCTTTGCTGTGCTGGCTTTTTCAGACATGGGATGCCTTGGTGTCTTTCAACCGCCACCTGGTTTTTGATAGGGCCAGCAGTAGTCGTGGTCCCTTTGAGCAGGCATGGGGAAATTCCCCTCTCTCTCGTTCTTCTCGTCCCGCCAAAACAAAGAGCATCGAGAGCTGAGAACACGCGCAAAAATACTATCAAAAAAAAAAAAAAAATATTTGTGTCAAACACTTGCCCCTTGCCAAAACCCTGTATCCTGGCCAAAACTCCGGAATTGAATTAGCACTAGTGTGTGTACCATTTGACAACAGCTCCCGGTCTAAACTCTGCCAAAAAAGTTAATGGGTTTAACTGTACGTCGTTTCTCGTTTCCCTAATAATAGTGTTCTACGGTTTTCGCAGTCCGGCCAATGAGCCGCTGTGTTCAGCCGGTCATCTTGGATTCGCCATACGAATGACAAGATGTTGTGATATTGAAAGTGGGAGTGGGCTGAGGTCCAATGTTGCCCGTACCAGTAGTGGAATTGCGGGCGGTTCTATCGGTAAGCAGACTCAATTTGGATACTGTAGGTTCCGCACATGATCACTGTTGCTATCCGTTCGTTGAAAATGGACTGTAGATAGGGGAGGATGTCGAAATGGGCTCTTGCCAGAATCCACCACGGTCGTGGGTGTGATGAGTCGAAGAAGAATAGAGGCTCGACGTATTTACACAGCGAAATCCAGTGGCTTGGTGCGGAAGCAAAAGCCAGGGTGGACGAAGCTGGAGGTCTGAGAACAGAGGCGCTGCCTTGTAGTCCTTGTGTCTTGTTGGGGGATATGAAGCAAGTTTCTGCCTTACGGTATGTGTCCAAGTGAGGATCAGAGGAAATGACCATTCAATAAATCACCTTAGTGGATGAAAGGACTGCCATCCTTCCGGCCACCGAAAGTGGGCAGCTTGTTGATTCTAACTCGAATGGATGCATGCGGCGGGCCAAGTTTGGGCGACAATCGTTTCCTCAATAGCGAGTGAGGTCGGTCAAAATGTTATTCCATCTTCACAACAAATCCTTTGCTATCTTCACCTCTTAACATCCAGTTACAGGACTGCCGATTTCTCAAACCGGCGGAAAGTTGTTTTCGTCATTGTGTATTGGCGACGTCGGCCTGACTTTCGATGGCGCCCTAGGATGGACCCATCGTAGCTACTTATGGTTCTCTTGGCCGAAAGCCCTCAAGGATGGCGCTTGATCATGACCGGACGGCAAATGGAAGCCCAGGGAGGATACGCAAGAAGGGAGACGGGAAAAATAAAAGTTGCCAAATTCTCAGTCCAGAACGGAAAAAGTATGGATGTTGACCGCTTTGGCCTATACCTCCTCACAGGTACCGGCGTTTCTCCTTTTATAGCTTTATTCATTCACTCTGTTTTTAGAATCGAAGAAGGTGTTCAAATTTTCGGACGAATCCTATGAGACGATTCCAGAAATTGGAGAAGAGAAAATCATCAAAGGTTAGATGCGTCTCGTTGGGGTTTTTGTAGGTTCTTCTAGTTGTTGGAACCGTTACGGCTCGCGTGCTATTTTATGCCAGTTCTATTTTGTTCTGGCCTCGAAAAGCCGGCCATGAACATTATTCTCCATTGGCATCCCGTTACGCAAATCATGAAACATAAGAATTAAAGTTATTCTACACCCCCATCCCCCGATTGTGGTTCTGAGGTGCGTTCCTTACACAAAACAAGCCTTGTGCGCCTAAAACGAAATCGGCCAACCGACAGCTAAAAAACAGCCAAAGAGAGTCCCGCAACAGGTCACCACTTTGGCGGAAGACCAGAACAATAATCCAAACTATACCACTGTTTGATTACCTTAGTGTGATACAACTATCGTTCTTTGGCTGGTGGTGTTTATTTGGGGAGGGCAGGAGGAGGTTTTCTTGGGGACCTGCAGCAGAGATGGATCGCCTGCCCCCCCTTTGTTCTTCGCGAAGCCTGGCTTGGTATCAACGTTATGTTTGTTTCAAAGAAGTGAAGCAAAAACATGTTGGCAAGAAAAACGTCATAACAGCCACAGAACCACCACAGATGTGCCCTTTTGTGCAGTTGGTGTGCGCTTATCTCCGTCTACAAAACACACAGACAAGTGCGTGAGACCCTTAAGCAGCTGCTCCTTTTTTGATGGGATAAAAGTTTCACTCCATCTGTCTCTCATAACTTCGATGTGGGGGTCTTGTTGTTTGAGTGTGACTGTAGCACAAGACTTGATGCCATGGTTTCCTCGACCCTCAGGAATCGTTCCCTGATGGCTGGCGATTGACCAACCGATCCCCATCCACAAGTGCCGGGGGGGGGGTAGAGTTTCAAAACGGCGCAGCAGCCGAAACTACAACACGGCCCTGAAATCAGAGGATTGGGCGAGAGAGAAATTCCATCCGTTTTGTCCCCTGCCAATGCTTTCGTTCTGTCCCTGGTACCAAAAAAAGCAACTCGGAAGTTCAGTGCACCCGCTGGAAAAAGACAATTTGCTATCTTTTCAGTTGCGGTGAGCAGGCCACACATGGAGCAGAAGGACATGCCCACAGCATCGCCACCTCCCTTGGATCCCCTCCGGGCCCTGGATTTGTTGGCAGACATCCCGGGAGCCGCCTCTCTGTTGCCTTCCCTGATAAAGACCCTGTGTCATCTTCTGGACGTGAAAGGGGAGAAGCAGTTGCGGAGCACTTTGGAGGCATACCTGTGCGTCTTCGAGCACGCCGTAGCCGCCGGCACCCGCTGGGAGGCACAGGCCATCCTGCAACAGGCGCAGCAGTACATCCTCCGCTTGAGAGACCTCTTGCAGCGTCTCAAACCGCACACGCTAGAGCAACGCTTCCAGGAGTGGCTTGATAAGGAAGTCATCCTCCTTGGTGACTACAAGGAGGAGCACTCCGCGCGAGACCGTGATGAACTGTTGGCCGATCTGCTGCTGAGCCTGAGCGATGCGCCCGCCTTCCTCCCAGCCATTTCTGAGGAAGCGAGCCGAATGCGCCAGAGGATTAGAAGCGCGGAAGTTGTACCCGGTTCTGCCCTCGCTTCGGGTTGTCGTCTTCCGCGAGACCATGACGAACTGGAACAGTAGGGAACTATACTGTACTACCCTGTCAAAGATGAGATGTGGCGCACAATAAAACGGAAACACAGAATTTGGTTGGGAGAACTGACAGGGCACATGATGTTTATGTGGGGAAAAATAGCAAACTCAAAAAAACAAACCCCCTCTTCTGAACACACTCCTGCCTTAATGTTTTTGAGGATTTCTATGGGACAATTGCACCAGCCTGACTGCGAGAGGGAACACTCAACAAGATACACCATCCGAGCGCTGATTCATCTTCTTGCGTTTGTCCTTCCTTGGCCATTCTTTCCTTTTAATGGCTCGCGAATAGGACAGCAGATAGCCTCCGGTCCCTGCGATCGTGTCCTCCTCCTCCGAAGGGAGGATGCACCGGACCGGCAGGTCGTCATCCTCCTTGGCGGCAGCCTCGCGGTGTCCTCGGTTTATGCACCTCAAGGATATCCGTGCACCGGTGGTGCCTGTGCTCACCTCCAGCTCCTCGCGCACACACGCCTCGGGACGCTCCAGCGCGAGGAAAAGAATCAAGGCCTCGCCCTCTCCCACCTCGAGAAAGCACTGGCTGTCCGATGGCCGCAGCGGAGCCGATAGCAGCGACGGGAGGATGAAGGCCTTCGGTGGCTCGTCCACCTGCACGCCGAACCACGTCTCCCCTTCCTCCTTTTCCTCCATCGTCGTGAAGGAGGACTTGCCCCCGTCGCACACAACCAAGAGCGCCAACCACGACCGTGCGAGCTCGATCAACGCCCGCTCCCCGAGACGGAGCCGTTTGGCCGTGCGCGGTTTATCCCAGGTCCAGAACAAGGTCCTCTTCGCCTGCCGACCCAGCAGGTGAGCGAAGCGCCTGAACAGGTGAGGATCGAAGCACCATCCCCTCGGGGAGCAGGAGGATGGGTTGTAGATGCGCTGAGCTGTTTCTCGCATCCCGTCGTAAATCATGCCCAAACGCTCCAGGAGTATGATGTGTGCCACGTGTGACACCCCTTCCTCGAAGACGTGCCGCAGCAGCCTCGGGTCGGGCAGCAGCCCTCGAAGAAGCAGGTTGAGAGCTCCTCCTTGTTCCCGCACTAGTGCTACGCGGAGCTTTTTTTTTCCGCCAAAAAATGGCTGTGAGCGTGCAAAAAGAAATAGGTATACCGAACCTTATTCTCGGCTCTCCACTTTCGTTTCCTATCGCGTTCGTACTCCTCTTTCTCCCCAATGGTTTTCGTGCTCATCCTCTTCTTCTTGTTATCGGAGTCTCCTGACTTTTTGCAGTTGCTTGGGGGAAGCTTATTGTTGTCGTTGACGGTATTGCAGGAGTGCCATTCGAAAGCCCGTTGTGACGGGCGTGTCGTCACTCCTCGTGTGCCAGGGTATCCTGCATGATCAGTAATAACACGAGCCAGCAAGGTGGTTGGATCATGATAGCAGCCCGGGAGTGCGGGTGGTAATGCCGGTTGTGATGATGATGCCTGATACTGTGGGGGTTCCCGATCGACATGTTGCTTGAAAACTGATTGCTGCTGCGATCCAATAAGCGCCTCCGCAAACCCCATGTTTTCGTAGCGGCAGCACGGAGAACTGGGTACCGCCCCATCCTCCTCCCTATATGCAACGAAGATCCTTTCCTCCACAGAGCTCTCTTCTGCACGGATTCCTCTAGTCGCCACTTCTTCGTAGTTAGGCTTTTCTCCTGTTTCTTCGTCCGCCTCGAAGTACGTTAACCCAGACAAGATCTCAAAATCGGCGTCGTCATCGGAGAAGAACGGGCTATCCATTCCTGTTGGCTGTCTGCGTGTGTATTCGTTGTTGTTTTTTTGTTTAGTTTCTCTCTCTGCCCACCCGACAAATTTTCGTGGAATAAAAACAGGTATTCCGCCCACAAAGAAGCTCAACCACTGTCCTTCAACAACCAAAATCCCCTTCCTACGCACAACAAAGGGACCAGGAGAAAGAGAGGAGGGCCAGGATCAAAGTCTCCTCTCTGGCCATATCGCACTTTATGGGTGTTGTGCATGACATCGAGGACTCATTTCCTGGGCCTGCGGGAGCAACTATGCAAGTTCCTTGATCAGAAGGAATTTTGTTGTGCCTCGGTCAGTCCTTCGACGGGCTCCTCAGATCCTCCGTCCCGGGTATCATCTCCAACAGCTGAGGCTGCTCTACGGACAGCGATGAATGAAGCATGCACACTCCTCCAGGAGGGAGCACGCAGATCCTCGCGTCTGGCCGCCTTAAGATGCTGAGGTATCTTGCGTGTGTGTGTGTGTGTGTGACCATCAGTCGTAAACAAATGGTGGCCCATTCAAGGGTAGGTACCTGTCCATTGGAATGGGGTCTGTGCTCGATAAAAGCGTGGCCACGGGGTTTGCATTCGTCTTGGGGTTGTTTCTCCGAGTAACCCCCTCGGAGATCACAAAAAGCTTTGAGCTAGCTTCATCAAGATGAGGCGTAACAGCAGCACGTTCATTTTTCTTGCTGCTTGGAGCTGTCATGCTATAGGTTGTTGCTGCTGGCTGTTTCAGTAACTTGGTGACCACGCGCGGTCTTTCCAATAATGGGAGGAAACCAAAATTTGTTTTTATTCCTGCCAAGCTCCAACCAATGAGGCTTAGGGCGTTGAAAGTGGCCGTCGCTCCAACGGCAACTCAACTGTTGTATGGACAATTAGGAGGGGCTGGTGTGTCACTAGCCAGTGTATTGTGGTCTCGTTTACGTCCGAATCCAGAATAAACATACACTCTCTCTCTCCCCAACTCTCACTTTTACCCCCCAATCATTCTCTCAAATCGTAACCGTCTCTCTGGTATCCTGTGTACGAATCATTTCGGAGTCTCACCCAACCACACAGCTACAAAACGAACATTGAACGGGTTCGAGTTGCGACTGGCAGTGACGAATGGATATGAGAAGCATAAGAGACAGCTTCCCGAAATGAGGGGATTCTACGGTGAAAACAATACCAAAGAGGTGTCGTGCGAGTCCATATAAAGAACGGTTGACACCCCGGGGTGCCAGAAATTATTTTTGTTGCCTGTTCGATTATCGCTCATAAGCGCGTTCGAACAAAAAATACGTTCAGTTGCGTTTGAAGGCTCTTTTTAGCTCTTTCCTATTGATAATTGCTCATAAGAGCTCATAACGCAACTGAAAAGAGCTGAAAATCAATTACGCCAAACACCAAACGACCGCCGGCGAAAAAAATTACAGTTTTCTTCAAACGCGTTTGACCGAACAGTGTGTTGTTGCTCACAAACGAGAAAAACACTCTTAAACAGTAAAAAGAGCCTCAAAAACGCGATTAATTTCTGTGACCCCCGAAGGGGGGGGGGGAAGAACGATACGCTGGTGACTTGGCGAAGTGTCCTTTGAGATTTTGGAGCCCAGCTTGGAGAACAAGGTTTTTTGAAATGCTTGGATCTTGCTAAAAGGTGCTCAAGTTATCGTTTGAAAATAATAAGTTGAACTATCCCCTTCCTTGGAGAGGAGGACAAAAACAGGATATGTACAAGGGAGGGTAAAAACTTTATAAAATAAGCAAACACTGGTAAATCTTTTTTTGGGTATTTGTGCGTTTTTTTTGTTTTTTTCTTTTTTCGGGGGGGGGGAGAGTTATGTGTTTGTGAAAATCAAGGTGTATCGTTGTCACAAAGTTTTCACAAAGAAGGAGATGAAGACCTGAAGCTTAGCCCGGCGCAGCAAGTTTATTCATGATGAGCGATTGTTGCCATAGATCTCGTCTTCTGGTAGATTATATGAAAGAGAGGGGGGGAAAAGAGGTGAGCAACCCAAAGAGAAGGGGGAGGGGAAGGAAAAACTCACACCTCCATCAGACGAATCGGCCTCATCCTCGTCTGTGGCCAACGAAAGCAATACATCGACCAACGCCGAGATGCTCTTCCTCGAGAGGCGCGGCTTTTTGTTGGGGCGCCTGCCGGCATGATGAAGAGCCGGCGCCTCCTTTTGCTGCAGGCCTTCTGTGCGGGAGGCGGTAGTGGTGGAAGGTTCAGGACTCCGACGGCGTTTCTCCGACGACGACGACGATCGTCTCCTCCTCTCCCTCTCCTCCTCTTCTGCCTCGTAAAGCAGCAACGCCTGCATGTCGGCGGCATGGTCTTCATCGTAGACGTCGTTCTGAGGGAAGGTGGCTCGGTCGGGGAGGCGACGGTCGATCTTCTCCTTGCCTTTATCTTGTGGTCGTGAAGCTTTTTGGCCGGATGATGATGAACGGAGGGCGGGCCCCTGCTGTTCGGCTGCTTCCTGGGCAGCCACGATGGAGCAGAGTCGATCGTATTCGGCATCCTGTTCGGGCGTCATGTCATATGGCAAGGGCGAAGGATCGCTTTTCTTCTCGTCTCCTACACAAAGAGGAAATCAGCAACGTGATCGAAAACAACACAGAAAGGATGCTCTACCTTTATCTTTCTCGGTGGCACAGGGATTGCTTTTCCTTTCGTCTCCTTCGTAATGCACAAAGAATCAGTAATGCTGTGAGCGTGCAGAAAAAAAAAAAACACAGGATGCTTTACCTTTATCCTTCTCGGTGGCAGAGGGATCTCCTTCAGCTTCAATGGATGACTCCAAGCCCAACAAGCGTTCGTAGTCCTCGCACCGCAAAAGAGTCACGTAGGTCTTCCGCTTTTTCACGAAGGAGATTTTGCCGCTCTCCCGTTCGGCGCACTGCGGATGTCTTGGCCGCAACACTCAGGGTGCAGGTAGCCGCCACGCTCCAGACCTGCTCGTATCTGGGCATCGGAGATCCGGGTGACGCTCATATCCTTGCGAAACCTTGCGTAGAGGACCTCGGATTGGATCTCGCAGATGTAGGGTTCGTGACGAGTGGCGTAGGTCCTTCCGTGGGGATCTATCCATGCTATCTGCTCGTTCCTCAAATCGGTGTCATCGAGTTCATGGCGAGGCACTATGTAGCCCCGGTCAACGATCTTGCGGATCCATTCGCGGAAGATATCTCGCACCAACTCCGAAGACATGATCTCACGTATCGACTCATTTTTCCCGCTAGGGGGAATCTGACCTCGATCAAATCCGGTGATGTCAACGGTGCGCAAGAGATGGACGAGGAAGGCCAGCAAACCCATGCGCTTGTTATCGACGGCAGCCGATACCAGTCGTGCAAAATATTCGGTGTCTCCTCGCTTGTTGCCCGCGAAATGAAAGGGGACATAGCGTCGAGAGGATAGATCGACCCCGAATTCGGCCATGTTCTCCACCGCGCCTATGAGGGACAGATGGCTGTCGGTGTAAAAGGTGTCGTGCCCTTTGCGACCCACTCTCAAGGAAGCGTTGGTCTCGGTGATGAGAGTCTTGAGTTGTGCGGCAGCCCTGGTGCCCGGAGCGACTCTGGCTTCATCCGCATACGCGAGTATGGTGTCCTCGACGGAGGAATTGAAGATGCCCAACAGGTCTCCGAGATCCGAGTTGTAACGAAAGTGGCTCCCAAAGAGAGGACCGATCACATTTTGCACCAGCACGCTCTTGCCGCAACCGGAATCGCCCACAAACACCAGCATGGTCAGCATGCGGCGTTCCGGATGAATCACCAGGGAGGTGATCCACTGCAGCAGGTAGTTCAGGAGTTCGGTGTTGCCTCGACAGGCTTCGAGTTTCAGGTGGTCCATGATGATCTCCGCGCGGAGGTCCGCTTCGGCCTTCTGTAGGGAGTCCCATCCCTCATAGATGCGCTGCGCAACCTCTGGGCTCCACCTCAGACCCCGATAGGAGTTGAACGCTCGTCCTTTGGGGCCCTTCGGATCTGCTTGAGCTGCGCGATAGAATTCGGGGGAGGGGTCGAAGACATGGGAACCGAAACGACGTGCGTAGATCGAGTTGCGATAGACCTTCACGAAAGAGATCTCCTTGAGCGGCCACACCTCTGTCTTCATCCCAGAAGTCGCATTTTTCAGGAACCTCCTTTTCCTCCTCTTCTTCGAAACCTATCCATTTTTTGTGCGTAAGTTTTGGGAGAGAACCGAAAAAACAAATATACCTTTGTCTTCGTCCTGCTCGTCTTCCTCGGAACTACTACTACTAGTGCAGCTGTATTCCTCAATATTGCTCTTTGCCAGCTTCTTCCTTTCCTTGGCCAACTCGTCAGCGGTTTTGGTGACCAGCAGAGGACAATAGAAGCCGCTGGCGCGATTTTGGGAGAAAAGGCGATGCTCGATGAGTTCTTCCTCCTTGTCGTAGCTCCTGACCAGAAGGGAAAGATCTCGGTCCAGCGTGACCAGCGCCATGCGTCCCTTGGCCGCGTACTTGCACATGTGGCTGATGATGCGCGAACGGGAGTAACCCAGCTCGATGACGCGGTGATTCTCCTTTACGAACTCATCCGGATCGTAGCAGCTGTGCGGATCGAGGTACGGGAAGGCCTCGTGTTCCACCTCCTGCGCCTGCCTCTGCATCTTCAAAGCCCTGCGCACCTTCGGATCGGGTGCCTTCCTCCTAGGATCGGCGAACGTCTTTCCTTTCTTCTTTCTTCCTCTGCTTGAGGGCCATTCTGTGAGCAACGACCCTGCACCATCCTGCTGTTGTGTGGGAGCTTTTTCGTGGGCCTGGGTCAATCCTGAAGCGGTCTCCCCTTCTTTAGGACAGTTCATTTATCCTGTTTTACTATTCCCGTCGAGATGTGGTGGTCGTTTGTGTATGCGTTGGTATTGATGCTCTGGTGGCTCGTGTTCAACAAAAAAAAAAAGTTGCTCCCCTGCGCGCTCTTTTAAGAGCCAAGGCTGGCCAATGGCTTTGAAAAGGGGACCCTTTTTTCGAAGCCACCCCTTGTTATGGAAAAAGGGGGAGCACCAACCACATGAGCGTTGTGTTCTCGAATGGAAGGGGATGATGACTTTTAGGCAACCGCAAAGGAACCAACCACAAAGCTCGTAAGCACTAGTTTGGTAAGGGTTGTGTTGGCATGCATGAAATTCCAATTTTTCCCAGAATACGCTGCGGTGCTGACATCAGCTGAGCACTTGAAAATGCCCGCTGTGCACGTAATGCTGTGCTGGCAAGGGTTCCCTCCTCCTTGTTACCTCCAAAACTTTCTTTCGACGGGAAGCACCCCCACATCCGTAGAAATGCAGCCTTCAGTTGTTTCTTCCATCCCCCCACGGCCTCTCCAACCTGCGCCGCTTCATACCAACCCGGGGTACTACGGCCACCACCAACAGCACCCGCCGCAACAACAAAATCTTCCTGTGCTTGTAGAGGATGATCTGCAGAATTTGGCCACTCTTTTTTTTGAGCACTGCCTGCCTGGGGAGCTTTCAACACTATCCCCTCAGAAACTCCCTCCCGGCTGGGACCCAGCTCCCTCACAGACACTCACCGACGTAAACCAAGGATGGGGATATCCTGTATCTGATTCGGCTTCCCCCTTGCCCCCGCAACCTACAGCCTCTCCCATCACCATCCCACAGACTCATCCTTTACAGGTTGCCACCAACCCACCTCAACACCCCCCATCCGCTTCTCCTCTTCTTGTGCCGCTCGACAACTTGTTCGTTGGCAATGAGTCAATCGGAAGCCCTGACTTCTCAACGCTTCTCGACTCCAGTGTTTTCAATGAAGCAAGCGGGGTCGAGGCATTTCCCTCGCTTCCTGTCCTCTATGCTGACGCCAATCGAGAAAACCAACCGGCTTTCCTTTCACGAGGTCAATGGTCGCCCGATGTGTGTCTGGCCTCAACCTGCGCGACGAGTCAGGCGGAACCGATACCCAATTTCCCTTCGGGGCTTCCCCAAGGAGGAGCTGGACCAGCCCCTCTCCAGCATCAGCAGCATCATCCTCATCAACGGCACCCCAACGGCACGGCAAGCGTCCCCTCAGCCGCTTCCCAGCTCACGCTGGTCGACCCTGCTCGCAAAAGACAGCCACGTCCGATAGCTCCACGAGGCATAGTGCCGCCAACACCAGGAGGGAATTTCAGCTTGCTGACACCCGCCAATTTCGCTGAAGCACCGAAATCACGAGCTTCGCGCGCGACGGCCAACACTAGCGCAAAGCCTTTGAGGAGCAAACCGCTCTCGAAAGGCCGTGAGGATGCGAACAAGACGGGCGCTGAGAAGGAACATCGGGAGCAGGTGAAAGCTAGGGGAAGCGAGAGAAGCAAAGGAAGAGAACGATCTGCTAAGAATACGGATAACTGGCAAGATGCCAAGGATAAACCGGGCAGGGAGGACTCGGGGATCTTGCAGGCAAATATATCGGAGACAAAACCTAAGCCAGAGGAGGAGAGGAAGACCGGAAACGAATATGACATCAAAATGGAAAAGGAAAAGGAAAAGGAGAAGGAAACGGAACATGCTGAGGTGCGTGAAAACGGATCGCCCTGCGATGAGCAGTTTTTGCAGGCGTTTGAAGAGGCTCTAAAGGGAGTTGGGCCAAGGGCTAAACAGCATGGATCAATCCCCGTGCAGGAGGTTTACGACTTTGATGCGAGAGGTTGCTGCTTCCCCTGATGCTTGAATTGAGGAGTCAGGTGAACAGACTTCTAGAAGTCTGCGTCGACTCGCTCGCAGATACCGACGAACGCGAGCTCTTGGAGACCATATTGAGCAGGATGAGCGAATGGCAGAAGTGCATCGATGATCTCACAAGGCTCAAGGAAAACACCATCGAATCCGTGCTCATGTCTACCCTCAACAAGGCCATCGAAACGGTTCTAGAATATCTGCAAGTGCATTACTTCACGGATCCATCGGCAGGGCCAGGCTTCTGGGCCGACGGAGAAGGCTTCTCGCGGCTCATCAGCAGATGCGCGGACGACGAATGGTGTGAACGTCCGAGATTTGCAATAAGCTGCTTCCACCAGATCCTCGCTCTCCTCTCGCCCTTCATTGGCTGGTTCTCACAGCTGTCGTACGCGGAACCCCGGTGCTCTCACTTGCACATAGGACACCCTGAATGCTGCCCTCTCGAGCAAGACTTTTTGCACTACAGGCCTTCCTTCATGGTGTTCACAACGCGCAGCTTTTCCGCTGACGAGAAAACGAATCGCTTCAGGTATCGCATCCGCCATACCCCTCCCGGTAGCGAGGTTTACGAGGAAGTGGCGGTGTTGCAAACGCGACCCGGTGCTGTTTGCATCCAGCATATCCGGGGGATATTGAAACGCCCACAGCGACCTGTGTACACTATCCCCGTCTCATTTCAGGGTCGCATAAGGATTCTGTCTCTCCCTCTCTCTTAGCCGAACATACATCTCAAAAACAAAGGGTGGAACTGTAATTTATACCAGAAGGGGCCATTGGGGTTTCTTCAATAGAAAAATCGAGACTTATTCTTATTATAGTAGCAAACAAAATGATATCATTAAACGCTGACAGGTGAGAAAAAGGGTAGCACTCACCAAGAGGAAACTTCCTTTTTTGGCCATCAGTTGAGTTGGTATTGGTTCTTGCGTTCAACCAACCAACATCAAAGACATGCCAAAAAAAGCAAAATCGAAACTTGAGCTTGTACCATTTGTTGTGAGTCTTTTTGTTTTTTTTTTTTTTTTTATTTTGTTTTAATCGCACTGCATCAGCCTACCGCATTGCATGAGCAACCTCTACCCTTGCCAATGGAACTCGAACCAGAACTCACCCACCCTCCTCCTTCGGCCTCGGGGGATAATATCCGTTGGGCATGCGGCCATACTTTCGAGCTGCACCTCGTGAACGTGGAGCACACATACCGCAAGAACGGGGATCACCGCTTCATCATCAAGGAGGGAGACAGGGGTCACCTGGGCATCTTCATCCGGCCTCGCTTGCCCCTGGCCCAGACGCTGCCGGTACTTTGGTATCTGATGACCGTGTTCCCCACCAGGGAGGTGCTGGGATGCGGCGTGCTGGAGCTGCAGGAGCGTAGAGGGATCGAGTTGGAGGCAGACCTGAATGCCAACACCAGGTGGGCCTCCCTAGCGGGGAGGAGAGATTTTCACAAATGTTTCTACCTGCTCCTGCGCATCGAGTATCCTGATCCGGACGGGAATCTTCCTGTGATGGTAAAAAAAACTTTCTCAAGGGAGGGTTGAAGGAGTAGGAACTCACATCAACAAACAAAAAAAAAACTACACTTTCCCTTTCCCCTCCCCCCCCCCCAATAGCACTATCAAGAAAATGTTTCCTACCCCATCCACGTGACCTACAAACCGGATGACGGATGGAGGCGGGTAGATCGTCGTCACAGTACCAGACGTAGCGCAGTAAAGGTTCAGCACCCGGTTGAAGAACACACGATCTACCACGTTCTGCAAGATGAATGAATGCCGCATTGTTGTGTTCCCTCCCCTCCAAACATGCGCAGCACACACGGGTTCTTTTGAGCTCCGAGCGGAGTTACAGGCCAGGAAATACCCACCATAGTTTCTTTTTTAATTAGCCTACTAAAAAAACAAAACAACGTTTCACGCAAGACCATCACACACACACAATGGATATCAACCAACAGAATCCATCTCATCCATCAACTAGGACGTGGAGGCTGGTTGTACCACTGCAGCTATACACAAGGGAAGAGTTAAGGAAGATGCCATGGCGAGAGTTCCAACGGTGTGCCAAAAGACACCACATCAAGGCCTCCGGGATCCCCCGCAGTGAAATGGAACGACAGCTGCTCGCCCACTTGTACACACAACAGCCGCTGTCCTGGCCTGTCCCCAGCCTCTTTGGGGGGGCTGCTGACGATTGAAAGTACGGGGCGTGAATATGTCCTGTGTGGGGTTAACTCAAGCGCAAGTCCTCTTCCATAGGATTTGTCTATAATTTTTCTTTTCTCCTGCCCACTCATGCTCTATTATTATAAAGATTCTGTTTATGTATATTATAAAATTAGCAAAAGCTACTCGGGCGGCCGCCTTCTTTTAATGATCCCTCGATCATCTATCTTGCGGCTACTCTCTGTCTGGCGAACGAAAAACTGGTCAGAAACCTCGGCGCCTTCCCTTCGCAGCACTTGTCCAGCCATCAAGATTCGATACGAGGTGTGACTCGTTTGCGTCTACCCTTCTGTGGCTTTTGCTTCGGCACAGGTTGTTTTTTCCGTGAATCCAACCTTCTTTTTGTTTTTTTAATATATTTTGGTCACGGTTGGCCGATGAAAAGAAATATGGCAGGTCGATACTTATCCAAGGCAAGTGGCTGGGGGAGGAGAGGACCATCAGACTTTGCGTAAGAATCGAAAGCTCTAGTCCGAGAGTTGACACCTCCCCTCGGAAGGTTTTTTTTTTTTTTACAATATGACCCAAATCTTCCAGGCCAGCTTGCGCCTGTTGAAGAAGCTTCTTAGAAGACCACCCCAAGGCACCATAGGGGCCTGTCGGTCTTGTTCTCCCCCAACACGGGAAGGCTCTCGAGAGAGATGGCGCATACACCCCATTTTCTGTGACTCCCGAGAACACTGCCCCCCTTTTTTTTTCTGGGAACGAAAAGGGAAATACCAGAGCCTTGTAGAACTTGCCGCCGTGGATGATGGAAGGAAGGGAAAGAGACGTCGTGATGCTACTCGTCGAATTTACGGATGCGTGGGAAAGCACCCCCGAACGCACCAGACAGGTTGTGGGCTCATTTGCCCGCGACAACAAATGTCAAGGGAAAAGAATCTTGACCTGCTTGAACGCGGCGCTGCGTGTCATCGAGGTGGCCCCCACGATACATTTCCCCAGCATTGAGACGCCCACAATTTACTCTTTTTTTTTTTTTTTTTTGAAGGATTCCTTGCGAGATGATGATGATGATGATGAAGGCCAGGATGAGGAGGATCGAGAGGAACAGGAAGCCGAGTCAGATGGCCTATCGGGTGCTCGAAGGAACCTGGAAGCAGCTGCGGAAACGGATTCCTCCTCCTTCTCCTCCTCCAGCGGCAAGAAAATGGTACTCCATCATCAACAGCAAAAAGATTGCGAGCAACAGCACACCGAGGAGGGTGCACCCTGCGCCGTCTCCTCCTCCTCCTCCTCCTCAAGAAAGGGGGAGGGAAAGGGTAGGGTGGGACCAGGGCAAGGAGGAGAGAGCTTTGGGAACAAGAGGAAACGCTCCCCAAGACAAAAGGAGAACCGCCCATGCAAGAGAACAGCAGCAAGGGTGGCTGGACGGAAAGCATCACCGCCACCGGATGGCTACTCCGAAAAGCGCATCAAAGAACTCTTGAAAACGTGGGAGGACAAGCACCTCGGCACCGCATCCCATGATGATGATGATGATGATGCGGAAGGCGTGCATGTGGGTGTTGTTGTGTATGAAGGAAATGAAAACCTGCGAGAATGGTTGCACGAGTTGAACGACGATGATGAGGCGCTGTTGGAAAGATTAAAGGAAGGAAAACATATCCACCACAAATCACAGCAACTGAATATACGGATAGAATTCTTCCGCGGCAAGTCGTTTCAACTCCTCTTCCTGGCAAAAAAAAAGCTGTACGGCGGCTGGGAGAGCTGGCTCAAGGCGCACCCGCAATTCGGAAAGGTAAGGACGGTCAACAGAGCACGGCATCTGAATAGAAAACTGGGTCGCTACACACGCTTCCAGTATCTGAAGGGCGTCAGTATCAGCAAGCTCCGAAGGAACCTTCCTCACATCGAGTATTACTTCAGAACTCACAAAGGGGAAGCCGATCATTGGCGCCATCCCCCCAGGTGAGTTCACATGAGAGCGAATGATTTTGTGGCGGGGGGGGGAAGCAGGGGATATCCCCTCCGTTGACTGACAAAACCTGCACGGAAAACTCTTAGCAGAAGAGCTTCTGGTCCACCTGCGAAGAGGTTCCCGGTAGAGCCACGCGCCAATGCTCCCCTGGGAGGTCTTGGGTGCGTTCTCAGTCGTCGGTCCCCCATTATTGTTGACATCGCAGCCGAGAGGCTGTCCAACGAACAACGACCCGTAGACAAAAGGATGGGTGATAACTCTAGAAAGGATCTCTCCATGAGAAAAACTGGAGGAGGAGAAGAAGAAGAAGAAGAAGAAGAGGGTGACGAAAACGAAGAAATGGAGGAATTGTTAGCACCATTGGGCTCACAAACCAATGATAACAAACGCCAGTAGCTACCAAAAAAAATACCATCGGAAGACGATCACTCTCCAGGCAGTGGCTCGCTTAACGAAGATGACCTAGCGTTTATTGCTGCCGCGCCGGTCGACCTGTCATCAGCCATGCCAGACTCCTTGGATGACGATGAGCAGGATGGGTTGGATTCCCAGGCGCATGATCCCACATTTCCGGAAGGAATGGATGGAGGCATGCCAGGGTTGCCTTGGGGAAGGGAATGGAACAATGATTGATGATTTCGATAGGAATTTTGACCAAAATAACCTACCGAGCACACCAACTGAGGAGCCAGATTTTTTTTTATTTTTATGGGATTTTGGAGCCGAGTTGAAGATAGGAACTTATTTTTGCGAGTCGTAAAGAAGATGAACTGTTTATCCGAATGGTGGGGCCAGCTGGGGAGCAAAGACGCACCAGTTTTCTCGCTGCTTCCCTTTGGTTCCCCTTAGAGCTTCAGAAATTTGCCTTTTTACGCGTTTTATCGCAGAAGTGCACTAAACGCTTAACACAGAACTCCAAAAGGCTAGCCGGGTAAGGTTCTGGTTTTGGAACTTGGTACTAAATCTTAACTTTATCTGCTCGTTCCACAACTATTCCATTCTCTTCGCACTTGTGTGAACGCGCTTTGCGTGACATCCTCCCAAAGGGATCCGCGTAGATGTTTTGTGATAACATAAGGTACTAGGAAGTTGTTTCGCAGCGTGAGAATCTAAAGTGGCACATCATACCTAATGGGGTACAGTTTTGCATACTAAATCAGGTTTTTAGCCGCCCGGGTTTCTACGATGTGTATTGCGCAATAGCCTTTTTCCTTGTACACAGCCAAGCCGTACTCCGGCAACGCCTTTTGTAACAACACTCAGGAACTAAACGTCTTATAGCATGCCTGAATTGACATGGATTTTCTGTGTGTCAGAGATCGCCAATGGTTTTAATGCCCGGATGTCCATTCTAACGTATTGACGTCTCTCCCGCAGAAAAACGATTGATCCTATATTTAAACTGAATGAAATGTGCAGGTGAGTGCAAAGGTGGCAGCACTGTACCTATTGGCGTACGTACAGAGTGAAGCGTAGAGCGGTAAGGAATACCGGCTGTGTGAGCGCCAGAGAATGGAGGTATAACGGTCTGACCTATTGGAACTGTAACGATCAAAGTAACTTCGTTAACAGTAACGTAATGTCTCTCATAGGCTTTGCCGGTTACGTTCCCACCATTTAAGCGTGCTATTTTTTTCCTCGTGCTTGCCTTCCCTCTTGAGCTGGACTTAGAGCTTCCAGTAACAATGCTTCTCCTGCAACAATGGATCCTCCTCCAGATGTCCGCAGTCACAAACCTCACGGTCTCCTTAGTGCATCCTTTTGAAGTCGGAAATATGGCGCAGAACGAGAAGCGAAGCTTAGCCTCTCCTCAGCCTACCAGCAACGACGAACCTTCCCAAATGAGAGCTCAAATCACCTACGACCGAAGCGGAAATCCTCCTACCCCTTCATTCCGAGATAATAGCATGTCTCCCGCGCAGGCCCCCTCGCTCTGTGCGGTGTAATCCGAGGACTGTCAGGCGGATCCAACCCCAGCCGCACAAAGAAAGGTAGGGCAGTCGCCAAGAAAGGATGACGGGAGACCGTGTTGCTCTACCTCTTGTGGATGGGAACCGATCCCCCGCAGCCGGGACAATGACAACCTTGGACTCCCTCACGCCACCACCAAGCGGCACCAGCACCTCTTCAACGCCCTCTCCCCCTTGCCCAAGTACACCTTCACCTCCCTGTGAAGTTTCTTGTAGGAGACAAGTTGTGAGTTCGGTGTGCCTTGGCCAAATGAATAGCAGGAGTTATTTGATCTTCTTCATTTCGACTTCCTCAAGACAATCCGGATCGCAAATGGGCAGTGGGACATTGGGTTTATAACAGCTAATGTAGGCAACAAGAACGGTCTGCATTGTGTGTTGCGGCGATACTCTTCATATCCAGTTCTGCCTCTCACCGCTGACCTTGACGACGAAAAGCCCCTAAATATGTGGCCACCTCTCTCGGTCCTTCGACTCTCTCAATAGAGCGGGATTGAAAGTGCATGCACACACAGATGCCACGGCTGTAGAAATTGAGTGTCGAGAGCCACTGAGACGCATCTTACACATCACAACAGAAAATGCTCCGAATCCCTCCTGAATATAGGATATCGGGGAAAAAAGCCACTCCTCTGAGCCTCCGATTTCAGAAGTCAGCATCGGAGCGATATCTGGGCTTCCAATTCACTCGGTGCAATCAAAGTGCTAAACTCCACCATGAAAAAGATCCTACGCATCTCTGCGGCACAGAAACTATGGCTCTCAATATTGGGAAGGTTGAACATCTTGAATCTTTATGTGTGACCAATGATCCTAACCACAGCGAACGAATCAGGACACACAACGGTATCAGCAATGAGAATTCCGGCAGGCAACTCACCATGCGATACCGAAAACATTACATTGAGCCACAAGCGGAGAGTAAAGTTGACGCAAAGAGTCATTACTAGGAAAAACTGTCGTCGTTGTTTGTCGCAACAGGACACAAACGAGGGGGAAGGACTATTTGATTTCTGTGTTAAGGGTCGCTAGCGCCATCCTAACTAAGGCATCAAGCTGCTCGGTAGACTCGCGCCAGGGAGCAGTGAGGATTGAGAACTTCACATTCAACCAACCAAAGAATTGTCTCCACTCGTGTGGTGGATGGCGCGATTGTATGATACCTCAGCCTTTGGCAAGGTACGGGCATCTTTAATATGGTTTCCCGGATTTGGTGGCTTCTTGATTGGGGTGTGAAATTTCGGGTCTTGGGGATAGACCTGGAAGAAGGTTTATGGTGTTGAGTGATGCTACAGGGCATGTCAGCCCTGCGTTCCAATCAGCTCTCACACCCAATTTGATCTGCTTTCGTGCCCCAACCGGCGGCAGCAAGGCGAATGACTTTGCTGTTGTGATGAAGAGAACTTGCGGCTATTCCCACCCCCACAGCGTGGTTTTCTCCCAAAGTGGGTTGTAGCCTACTGTATACATATCCTTGAACAGGGCAAGGATTAGCTGCTCGTTATTAAAGTTCTTTCCTTGTATTGTTCCCCAAATAGGTACATTGATTTTGTTGCGGTTGTAGTTGTTAAGACTAGGTATGGTAGTTCGTTTCACCTTCAGTTCGACCTTCGCTTGTATGGCTTTGTAGGACTTTGGCATCTTGAAGAACACAACCTTTCCGTCAGAAAAATTTGTGTGTTTGGGGTGTCGACACCTAACTTTATCCTTCGCTTGTGTCTCATTGGAGAGTAATTCCATTTGGTCGAAACTCAAAGTCGAACTTAAGTTTGGTGGTATTCATATCTTTGACCCTCCTTCCCTCCTTCTATCTGTTTTTCTGCTACCAAAATTTATTTGTATGGGGAAAAAAACAACAAAGTTGGATTCAACCATTACTCTGGGGTCACAGAGGAAAAAATCACGGCAGTTGAAAACAACAGTTTGTAATTTATTCACACAGTGTACTGAAGAAGCCTCGGGAGGGTGAAATTAGTATACACTTAGAATAAACAAGTCAGAAAACAAAAATTGAATTCAACTGTTATGCTAAGTCACAGAGGAAATATGATAGCAGCCGAAAATGACTGTTTGTAATATATTCTCACAGTGTACCCAAAAAAGCCTTGGAAGGGCGAATACTGGTCTACTCTTGGTATGAACAAGTCAGGAAAAAAAAAAAAAAAACCAGAGGGAAGGAGGGAAGGAGGGAA
>ERZ778023.2077-NODE-2077-length-26641-cov-60.079139_pt1 | contig 26641 bp, 23 predicted proteins | sample MGYA00375753_ERZ778023 | MGnify/ENA primary metagenome ERZ778023 (study PRJEB29350, sample SAMN05389822) | bioreactor metagenome | isolation source: Ammonium sulfate bioreactor | place: South Africa: University of Cape Town | collected 2014-04-04 ... | reverse complement strand
CCTATAGTAAAATCCCATCTGTAGGTTTACAATCAATTGCTCAAGCATTAGAAACAAATCAAGTGAGACACAAATTTAATTTATTCACTTATATCAGTCATTTTTTTACATTTATTACAGACATTCACCACACTCGACCTCTGCTGGAGTCATATCGGATGTAAAGGTGCACAAACAATTGCTCAAGCATTAGAAAAAAATCAAGTGAGATAAACATTTATTTTCTACACTTCTACCAACAGTCTTTTCTATTTATTACAGACGCTCACCACAATCAACCTCAACCATAATGAAATCGGAGCTGAAGGTGCACAAGCAATTGCTCACGCACTTGAAAGAAATCAGGTGAGATACACATTTAGTTTTCACAGTTCTATCACCATTGTTCTATATTTATTACAGGCACTCATCACACTCAATCTCCAATGGAATCGAATCGGAGATATAGGTGCACAAACAATTGCTCAAGCATTAGAAAAAAATCGCGTTAGATATTCATTTAGTTTTTTCATTTGTATGAACAATCTTCTATATTTATTTCAGACACTCACTACACTCTACCTCGACGGTAATGACATCGGAGTTTCAGGCTCAGTAATAATAGGTCAAACATTAGAAACAAATCAAGTTAGATACACATTTAGTTGCTTCACGTCTATCAGTGGTCCACTATATACTTATTACAGATACTCATTACACTCAACCTCGGCAATAATCAAATCGAAGATGCAGGTGCACAAGCAATTGCTCAGGCATTAGAAAACAATCAAGTGAGATACACATTTAGTTTCTTCAATTCTATCATCATTCTTTTATATTCACTACAGACACTCACCGTACTCAACCTCAGCAGTAATAAAATCGGATATGCAGGTGCACGAGCACTTGCTCAGGCATTAAAAAACAATCAAGTGAGATACACATTTAGTTTCTTCACGTCTATCAGTGGTACACTATATACTTATTACAGTCACTCACCACACTCAATCTCCAGGGAAATTCCATCGAATATGCAGATAAACATGCAATTACTCGAGCATTAGAAAGAAATCGCGTTAGATATTCATTTAGTTTTTTTCATTTGTATGAACAATCTTCTATATTTATTTCAGACATTCACCAAAGTCAACCTCGACGGTAATGAAATGTGAGATCAAAGTGAATGAAATGCATGTGAATAAATTGTGATTTTCGTTTTATAATAATAAATCTATGAGATAATATCAGGTGAAAGAAGTTGTATTGTATTGGATTTGCTAAATGCTTATCTTACCGAATGTTATAAATAATAAAGCTGAACTCTGTTTCTCGACATTAAGATGCATCATTGGCAAAAAAAATGATAGAAGACGTATAATTAAATAAATAATCTCAACAACAAAAATACAAACAAAATCTTTATAATTGTGTCTCTATCTACATAGTTCCATCTGATAGGCTTCTTGCAATGTTTTAAAATCTTTCATACAAGTTTCATTCCGAGAGTTTTCACAGGACAATGGAGTTGGCCACATAGCATGATAAAATCTCTTGAGCATGTCACTGACTTCGACTTCATCATTATTAACATTATCATTAAAACACATAATTCCTGGAGGATTATTGACTAGTTCAATGAGTTGCGAATAAGTAGCACATGTAGCACTAACAAGTTGAATGAAAGCGAACGGTTGCGATGCAACAGTATATCTGTATCTTGCGATATTAATAAAATACCGATCAAATCTCGATTGATCTTCATTAGTAGTAAGTCGAACTGCAGCTTGAGTTGTAAGATATGTTTCTATACCATGTTCATCAGCTCTCGCTAAATAATTTAATAAACAATCACCACAAGAAATTTGTTCATGTGCCCATTTTTTAAAAATACCATCAGCACTATATTGAATTGACATAGATGTATTCATTTCTGAAAAACACAAATCACCTTTTAATGCACATAATCGTTTATTGCATGGAATGTTGGTACTGTAGAAAGATAAATTATGATTGTTGATTATCATGTAAGGATATCCATTTCTTGAGTCCCATTTCCATAGAACAGCTGAATCATTATATTTTGGCAATGGTATACCCGATGAATCGATGTCTTTTGCATTGTCGATTAAGTTGTTAACTAATTGAATTTCTTTTTCGTCAATCAGTCCATTACCATCAGCGTCCAATAATCCATAAACAAAAGTTTTAATAACAGATTCTCGGTGCATTTCCATGACGTAATGTATCATCATAAAAGCTGTATGTAGATGCCATCCATCACCACGAAATTTTTGTTTAGCACTTTCGATAAATTCCTTTTCAAACATTTGATATAATTCTCGTAATAGAGGAACAGTGAATGCTTTGATACTATGTGAAACATACGATCTTGTACGAATGCCGAATCGTTTTGATAGTAAATAATTTGCATAGAACAGTGAAGGCCATTCACCTTGTAATTCATCAGTTGAAAATAATGTTAACGGAGGTAAAGTTTGAAAAGCTTTGACAGTTAAAGTTTCTTCAAGTGAATATACGAAACCGTTTTCAACTGAATAGAAATCTGTTGGTTGCAGATTACGTCCAAGAAAGCAATCGTCATTGAAATAGAGAATGATCTTGTCATCGATGTTTTTCAATTGAGCAAGTTGAGTTTCAATCGCTACGCTGTTAAATGTTGGCAAAGCAGATTGATCTTGAAAAAGTTCATCGTGATAAATCATATCGAGTATTTTCTCATGATGACTTTGATTGAGCCAAGTTGGAACTTGTCCATGAAGAGTTCGTCTATCAATTTCGATGTCTCGATAATCAGCAGCAATAACAATAATTCGGTCTATCCAACTTTTGATATGCTTCGTTACACTTCGTATAGAATGTCTTAATTCATCGAAATCTCTAAATCGATTCAAGTTCATTGTTCCATTTCGATATTTTGTTTTCATTGCTTGATAATAATGATCGCTACCGTTGACCCAAGTATAAACTACGACAAAACCAGATTCACCATGTGGTGATGGTAAATGTTTTGAATATGCTGAACGCAAAGGCATCAAACTATTCGATAGAGAATTTTCAAAACGATCTGTTTGTACTAGAGTTGAATAGCTGTTATAATCATACTCCCACGACTGACAATATAGATTAATGAAAAGAATATTAACATGAAAAATGGCCAGTAAAAATAATATACAAAGAATTAGATTTCGACGTTGCCATAACGACATCGAAGAAATAGATGTAGGTTTGTAGATTAATGACATATTGATAATGAACTTGGAAGTCTTTATTTTTTGCTAATTATTTGAGATTGATGATTCAATTCATTTTGTTCTTGATAAGTGCATCGTCACTTATCGTACATGCATATATATAGTTTGAAGGTTGCTATTCATAAAAAAAAGTACATTATATCGAATGTACTTTTTCTCGTTTCTTTTATTCTTTCCGTATTTAAGTGCACGAACATATGAATACTAAGTATTTACTTTACAATGAAAGAATATCTAATTAATTATGTGAAAATACTTTTTTTTATGTAGTTTCATCGACTGTATCAATCGGCACTTGCCTTGAAGTCTTTGTGTATATGCTGATTTTTTTAATTAATATTTAAAATATTGATGCTCTCGATAGTGGGAACCTGCTGTTGCCATTATCGTTCTGATTCAATAACGCGTGTTTGCCAAATTGATATGTTCTTTTTCTCGTAGAGATGAGTCATACAAAACAAATTGTTTACTTTATGATGAATCAAGAAGAAATGTTTGTATTCGATAATTATTAAAATCAACAACATAAAGATTATTATATTTATCGAACGATAGATGAGTAGGCCAGTAGAATTGATCGGAATGGTTGCCACGTCCATTTCCACCAACGATCACACGACCTTCTTTTGCGCCTTTTTCCCAACAAATAATGCGATTGTTGCCCGCATCTGCAATATAGAGATTATCAGAATCATCGAATATAATTCCTTCAGGAGAATGTAATTGATCTTCACCAGCAACAACCGTAGCATTCGATGAATTTTTTGTTAGTTGATAGATAGCATGCTTACGATAAGTTGATATATAAATCGAAGCACTTCTATCGATAGCAAGATGAACGAGCTCGAAATCTCGTTTCCGACTGTTGAAAATGAAATCCTTGATAACAATTGTTTCGATATCATTTTTATTTTTCCATATTTTAATTAATTCATTTTCACTATCACCAATATAAATTTGCCTTTTTTTATCGATGTATAAACTCGTACACCTGATATTCGATAAAAGAATTTCTCTATCAGTTGTATTTGCATATGACCATCGAATAACGTTCCTATTTACAAGATCACTGAATATAATTGAATGCGTATCTTTATCAATAATAAAATTGCGTATTGACAAATTAAATCTGTTACCATCTAAAAAAATTTGACCAGAACTTGCACCGGCTTTCCATTGCACTATACGATTACGTGCAAAATCACTAAAGTATATTGTTTGATTATCATCATCATCGACATAAAAATCGACAATTAGAGAACTTTGATTTAATTCGTTGTCATATCTATTTCCTCCAACGACAGTAATTCCGTTCTTTTTCCATGTTTTTATCGTATCTTTATCGTTTGTGTGTTTTTTCTTCAAAATACTAACTGTTGAAATACCACCTGCAATAATAGTTAGAAGAATAACTATTGAAATCAATCGAAAGTTTCGATTTCGAATCAATGGCAACAAAAAAGAAAATGATCTTTGCGTTTGATCAGTCATCGAAAAACTTTTATAGCATATGTTATAAAATTAAGCTTTTTTTTTCTTTCTCGTATTGAAAAGGATCAAATAAAAACAAAACTGGTTGATAAGAATAAATCTGGTGAAATTTATTTTTTATTCTAACGGATCTCTTGTCATATGACATGTACAACAATAGCACATGGTTTGTATTTCAATACTTCACTGTGGTGCAATGAAATGACTTGTGATTCGATTATTGATTCTGAAAAAATAAGAACTATTCATCAGTCTTCTCTTCTTTTCCTTTGGTAAAATCAAACACATAATGCACCACAAGAAATCTTTCATTTTCAAATTAAAAAAAATCTCATTAAAAATGTTTACAATTTGCATTTCAATCGATGGCAACGTTGCCTCCAGTTGCATTGAAATAAGGAGAAAAAATATCCTACTCGAATTAATGATGTCGCAACAGCAATATCAACAAAGACGAAAACGTCGACCGAGACGTATTATATATGTGTCAATTCGATCGATCAGAACTCCTCAATCAAATAAAACAAATGCATCCACTGATCTTCGCTATTCATATTCAGTAATCGTTCATTTTGTTCTAACGATTGTTTCACATTTTGAAAATTATAGACAGATAATAGAAGCGATCGTCGCTTCATCAAGAAGTCAAACAGTATTCACACGTTTAGTCAAAGTAATCTGACAGTCGAAGCATTAAAATCACGGATGGTCATACCTTGTCGAGTAATGTCGAATATAAACGATTACGATAGCATGTTTTCTTTTAGAGCAGTGACACATGGGCTAATACAACAGATTACACAAAGAAAGCCAATCGAAATGAAAACAAAAGGAAAAAGTAAGTCTAATTTTGTTCGTTATATTATTTTCGTTTTTTGATTTTTCTACTATAGATGGATGAATTGTCGAAATATAACAATAATTTTAACTATATTACTTGTTTTAATTGCTGCAATTATTGCAGTTTTGGTTATTTTGCTCACAAAACACAGCGCACAACGTAGTAAGTCGAGTCAAAATGTTGAAAAGACCAAATCTTTGTCATTGCAATGTCTAGATCGTTCTCTTGTGGCTATTCTTCGTTGGAATCAGACAGGTATAACGATAGCAGGAGTCACAGATCAATCTGGAAATACTTCTGACAAATTATACACCCCTCGTGGATTGTTTATGGACTGGTCTTATACACTCTATATTACAGATGGAGGAAATAATCGAATTCAAAAATATTTGAGAAATACTTCATTTGGTGAAACAGTGGCAGGTCATGCATCTGGAATCAGTGGCGTAGGAGCTGATTTTCTCACACAACCTTATGATGTACAAGTGGATTTAAATGGTGATATCTACATAGCAGATACAATGAATCAGAGAATTCAACTTTGGACCTGGGGATCAACAAATGGAACTACAATTGCAGGTATAACAGGTACGTTATAATTGTCTAACTGTTTTTGTTTAAAACCAATTTTCTGCTAATTATATTATTCATATGATTCTAGGCGTGATAGGTAACGCTAACTCACCAAACTTATTCAATCGTCCTTATGGTATTCAACGGAATTCGATCACAAATGGAATTTATATAGCTGATGGTTATAATCAACGGATTATGTATTATAGTATTGGTTCAACAAATGGTACTATTGTAGCTGGAGGCAATGGCCCAGGTATCAACAATAATCAGCTAAACAATCCACTTCGTCTGTATTTCGACGCCATTTCGAACAGTCTTTTTATTCCAAATTGTAATTCGAATAATGTTATTCGTTGGGTACTGGGTGCATCGAATTGGACACTTGTTGCTGGTTATCTCAATGGAACCAATAGTACTTCGTCAAGCGGATTCTGTTGTCCAAGAGATGTTGCTTTGGATCCAGTGGGTAATGTTTATGTTGTTGATCGAAATAATCATCGAGTACAATTTTTTTCTGCTGGACAAAGCGATGCAACAACAATTGCTGGTATTACAAGTGTATTTGGTAGTAATGACTCTCTATTGAACACTCCGCTGCACATGACTTTGGATAGTCAGTTAAATTTGTACGTTAGTGATAATTTAAATCATCGTGTACAAAAATTTATGCGTTATTAAATAAAAGTAATTCGATTTTCTGTCCCAAGCTTATTAGTATCATCTGTGTACTTTTTTAAAATCTTTTAAAATAAACTTAAAATCAATCCTTTCGAACAAGCAACGCTATCTTCATCTACCGTTAAATACATTGCAAAAAGCGACATCACTAAAAACAAACGTCACCCGAATGTTTCATTCAACTAATATTCTTCTAACGAATCGCAATCATTTGACTGCTCCTCTCCAAGTTTCAAACGATTCTTTTTCTTTTCTCCATAGTATATTATTATTCATAATATATTTACACAACACCAATTCCTAAGCAAAAAGTAACAATCATTCTTACCATACCACATATTTGACGAAACATGTCTTTATCACTCGCTACACTTCCAATCGACATAATTTATCGCATATTCGATCATCTGACTGAAAAGCAATTATTTTTATCCGCAAGTAACGTCACCCAGAGACTCAATGCTATTCTGAATTCTTATCCGCGATTCCAAGTAAGTTTAGCTAACACCCTAACATTTTTTGTATGTATACTGTGACATCAGTACCTCAACAATCCATTTTCTATCGTGCATAGGTATTCACTACATTCAACCTCCATGGAGATCAAATAGGACCTCAAGGTGCACAAGCAATTGCTCAAGCATTGGAGAGAAATCAAGTTAGATACACATTTAGTTTCTTCAAGCTTATTATCATTGTTCTATCTTTATGACAGACACTCATCACACTCGACCTCAGCGACAATGAAATCCGAGATGTAGGTGCACAAGCAATTGCTCAAGCATTAAAAAGAAACCAAGTTCGATACGCATTTAGTTTCCTCAATTCTATCATCATTCTTTTCTATTCACTGTAGACACTCACCACACTTCACCTCGGCAAAAATAAAATCGAAGCTGAAGGGGCAAAAGCGATTGCTCGAGCATTACAAAACCAAGCTAGACACTCCTTTAGTTTCTCCAATTATATCACCTGTCTTCCATATTTATTACCGACACGCACTACATTCCACCTCTACCATAATGAAATGGAACATACAGGCGCACAAACAATGGTTCAAGTCTTAGAAAGGAATCAAGTTAGATAGCCATTTAATTTCTTCAAGTCTATCACTATTGTTCTATATTTATGACAGACACTCACCACACTCGATCTCAGTGACAATAAAATCGGAGATACAGGTACAAACGCAATTGCTCGAGCATTGCGAAAAAATCAAGTTGGATACACATTTAATTTCTTCAATTCTATCACCATTCTTTTATATTCACTACAGACACTCACCACACTTCACCTTCAGGGAAATACAATCGGAGATATAGGTGCACAAGCAATTGCTCAAGGATTGAAAAAAAATCAAGTTGGATATCCATTTAATTTCTTCAATTGTATCATCATTCTTCTATATATATTACAGACACTCGCCACACTTCACATCTCCAGGAACCAAATCCGAGATGAAGGTGCACAAGCAATTGCTCAAGCATTAGAAAGAAATCAAGTGAGATACACATTTACCCTCTTCAATTCTATCACCAGTCTTTTATATTCATTACAGACCCTCACCACACTCAATCTCGGCATAAATGAAATCGGAGCTGGAGGTACAAAAGCGATTGCTCAAGTATTAAAAAGAAATCAAGTTGGATAGCCATTTAATTTCGTCACTTCTATCATCATTCATCTATATTTATTACAGACACTCATCACGCTCAATCTCCAATGGAATCGAATCGGAGATGCAGGTACACAGGCAATTGCTCAAGTATTAAAAATAAATCAAGTTGGATACACATTTAGTTTCCACAGTTCTGTTACCAGTCTTTTATATTTATGACAGTCACTCGCCACAATTGACCTCAGTAGGAATGAAATCACAGATGTAGGTGCACAGACAATTGCTCAAGCATTAGAACGAAACCGAGTTAGATACGCATACACTTCTTTCAAGTCTATTACCATTGATCTATATTTATTACAGACACTCACTACACTCGTTCTCGGGCGAAATCAAATAGGAACTAAAGGTACAGAAGCAATTGCTCGTGTCTTAGAAAAGAACCAAGTAAGATACACATTTAGTTCCTTCAATCCTATTACCATTGTTCTATATTTATGACAGACACTCACCACATTCGACCTCAGCAACAATGAAATCGGAGATGCAGGTGCACGAGTAATTGGCCAAGCTTTGGAAAGAAATCAAGTTAGATAGATATATAGTTCCTTCAACTCTATCACCATTCTTTTATATTTACTACAGACACTCACCACACTCAACATCTGCGGTAATCAAATCAGAGATCTAGGTGCAGAAGCAATTGCTCAAGCATTAGAACGAAATCAAGTTAGATCCACTTTTAAAGCCTATTACCATTGTTTCACATTTATGATAGACACTCGCCACACTCGATCTCAGCACTAATGAAATCAGAGGAAAAGGTGCACAAGCAGTTGCTCGAGCATTAGAAATAAACCAAGTGAAATCCATATATAGTTTCTTCAATTCTATTACGATTCTTTGATATCTATTACAGACACTCACTACACTCAACGTCGACCGTAATCACATCGGAAATGCAGGTTTACGAGAAATAACTCAAGCGTTAGAACGAAATCAAGTTAGATACATATTTAGTTCCTTCAAACCTATTACCATTCGTGTATGTTTATTTCAGACACTCACCACACTCGCTATCTGGCCGAATTGGTGCGGATATGAAAATAGAGAATTGCTGTTAAAACTCTCGAAGGAAAAGGCACATTTGAAAATACTGTTTCCGTGGAGTGAATAACTGTAATTTCTGTTTTATAATAATAAATGTACGAGAGCTATGAATAACATTATAGTTTTATTTAATTGAATAAATGTAAAATGACAACAAAAATATAGAAAAATTGGATTGAAAATGAACAAATCATAGAATATTTAAATGTGTGATTTATATTCAAAGAGTAGTAGTTCCTATCGGAACATTTTTTATTGTGAATACATCAGGATTCGCTGTTGAAGGTTGAACTCGTCTTTGATTTGTTGTGGTATTACGTATTTTATCTGCCGATGCTCTAAAAGCTTTTTTCCAAGCGTGCCAAAAACGAATATCCAATGCTCCAATAATAATTGGATCCAAAGCGATTTCGATAAAATTCAACAGTCGAAAAATTGTTAGAAGATCAGTAGAACCAACTGACAGTTGGAAAAGAATAACATTTGGTGACCAAAGAGAAAGCCATATGGCGTAGAAGATCATAAATTGAATAACTAATGAACGATGATATTTATCTCGAGCTGACACATGATGTTGACTTCGTTGTAAACCTGATGTCAAACGTACATGTTGAACACTCGCACCAATAATAACTAAATTCATGAAGATTGGTAAGAGAAATGTAAAAATAATGTTAAAGACTTGAATGTAAATGTTTGAATATGTCACGAGACATCTATCCGTTCCATAACCATCCAATATACACCAATTAAAGTAAAATTGAATAAATGAATAAAGCAATGGTATGATATAGATGCCTAGATGAGTTAATAGTAATGCTTTCGGATAAATTTGATATGGATTTCGATTGTATTTTATTTGTACATACCGACAAATATTCAAAGCTAGAAGAATATAAATTTCTAAGATATTGAAATAATTGTCAACGACTGCATCAAAGTAACACACAATTAATTGCCATAGTGGACTTGCTTGACATGCAGATGATGTTGTGTGAAAAATATAAGTAATGAAAAATCGAAGTATAAGACATATGTCAGTAATCAAATAAGCATAGATCCATTGGATAGATTTTTGTCTAACCGATGGACATACAATTAATTGACACCAAAATATTGTATGAACAAATGATGCAATTATGCAAGTATACAATCGAGAGTATCGACTTGCTCGTTCTTCAGAATTCCAGAAAAATCCTGATAAACATGTATCATTCGATATGTTCAAATCGTAGACACTCATGTTGTAGTTACAAAAAAAATACGCAAGATCATTTTTTTTCTTATATATATATATACATTTCAAACATTTCATGATAGAAGAAAATTATTTAATTTTAACAAAATAATTTGTTTTTCGTCATCAGAATATGACGTCAATATTTTCTTTTAATTTGAGTAGAGATGAAATTATTTACTAATTAAACTATCATCAGCTGATATTAGATGTAATTTCTCGAACGTACTTTGATATCACAACCTCTATAACCCCTAGAGGTTCGCTTCGTAAAAAACCTTTGCTTCAATCTTCTGTCATCTTTTGACATTGGATTAGACATTGAAATGAATGGTTAATTAGAGAATTATATATGAGTACAACAAATGATATTGGTACAAGACAACATAAAATGATGAGTTTGTTCAATGTTGATGAGTTGCTGTTTTTGTTATGGTCATAGTTCCTTCGCTCACATCTTGTCTCAGGTTTGAACAGCAAAGAATTTTCTTCAATTCTTGTTGATAGATTCGTGATGATAATGTAAATACATAAAAACTTGTTGCATAACTCACAAATAATGGTAAACAAAGAATTTCAAAGAAAAAATTGTATATAACAGTAGAACTGTTAATAAATAAACCTATTAAATTCAAAATAGCAAATGGTAAGATGCATGCTAATTGTGTTACGATTTGTCCAATTAACATTCGAATCATTTGTCGATCAATACGACGATGTAAATGATTGCCATTTGCTAATGCTGGATTGATTCTTTGAACTTGTTGACGAATGTTTTTCAATGTTAATACACATAGAATACCAAGACAAAACGATGGTAGTAAACAATAGATGACAAGAAAAAAGATTCGATAGAACAAATCATAAACACCAGGACGACTATAACAAACGACACTTGTATTTGTAAATCTTCGTTCAAAGAATATTCCCATATGTAAATAAACCAAAAGAGCAAGAAGAATAGCGCCGAATGTTAACTTAATTGCTGTTTTTCTATTGCACCAGGCTCGTCGTGCGACTGATATTGAACTTGAACAATATCGATCGAAACAAGCCAGAATCATAAAATAGGGCGATAGAGCCAAAGCTGAATAACCGCCATAAAATCGAAATTTGCATAGAAAATCTGATAGTTGTGTGATGTCATTTGAATATCCTGTTGCCAGAAGTCGTGTTAATAGATTGGTGTAAATCACAAGAATATTGTCGATCGACGCAGCCAACAGATAAATTGTGCACGATAATTGTAAAAGTTTTGGACGAGTAAATATGAGAATATTGAGAATATTACCAATGGTGCCAAGTACAATGAAAGATGTTAAAATGACACGTGTTACATACATCGAAATATCGAGTAACATCTTTTTTTTTGAATGCGATTCAAAACTCTTCAAAGTGATGAACATCTGTTTAAATAATAAGTAAAAAACCTTCGAGCATAGAGAAAGAGAGAAGAAAGATTAACGACGCAGATCATAGATCCTTAAATGAGATAAAAAAATCTTCAAGCAAAATTAAAGAAATGGGGTGGTACACATTCGATTGAATGTTCATGTCCATTTTTTTCACACATCGAACAAAGATCGTAGTCACCACACGTGGAACAATAGTATCGTTGGCCGATGATAGGAATCATGCCGCATCCATCACAAGAAACATCCGACCATTCGAATTCATCGATCGTTGGCGGAGGTAATTCTTCGCCTTGTGCCCATGTTTTCAATGCTTCAATTCCTTTACGTAAAATATCATAACGACCACGATTTGATAGAATTTTTCCATCGGATGAAAAGATGAATAATGCTGGTATGCTAAATAGTTGAAAATATGCTTTGAAAATGGCATTCGAGTTGAATGGAATCGCAGGCCATGACATATGTGAACGATATTCATCAAATGATTTTTCATCTCGATCGCATGATACAAAAACTAACCGAAGACCCGGTGAATTAACTTGAACTTCATTATAGAATTCAACTAATTTTTGTGTAAGATCACGATGAGTTGGACACCAACGAGCAGAACAATAGAACCCAATACTTTTTACACCTTCTTTCCACAGTGTTTTCGTTTCGATTAGTTGCTCATTATTGGGATGAAGTAAATGAGGAACTGTTTTGAAAAGTTGTTCTATTGGATACTGTCGTCCAGGTACAAGATATTCAATCAGAGGATGTTCATGTTCATTTTTTAACGAACATGTTTCACATAAATCTGTGTCACATTCACGGTATGCACAACCATACCGTGTACCAATTAATGGATTCATACGGCATTGAGTGCAAGTCATCTCGTCCCAAATATGTTCATTTTCCTGTTTTTTACGAGACCAACGACTTAAAGCGTCTTTAGAAGCAATATTAAAATCGCTAATACCATCCAACGTGAGAACTTTACATGAAGAAGAAAGAACAATTAACGATGGAATGTTTTCGATATTAAATTGTTCATTTATGCACTTTGATCGATCACGATCTGAATGAAAACAATATACTTTTGTGGAAGTTTTTTTTTTTTAAATTTAAAATCACAAACCAGAAAAAGGTAATGCTTTCCATGGCATTTCTTTGAAATATTCATCAAATGATGATTGATCTTTATCCCATGAAATAAAGACAATATCAAATTTATCTTTTAATTCATCTCGAATTTCGTTGAAAGTTTCTGCTAATTTTGAAGTAAATATTCGACAGGATTCACACCATTGTGCTCTAAAAAAATATATGTTACATTTGATCCGATTCGCTTGTAGGAACGTACGAGAAATAAAGTGCAATAGTTTTTCCATTCAATTCATTTTGTCGAGTAAACTGCTCGCCTAATAATTCACTGATAGCTGTAACCATTGCTCTAATAAAAAATGATCATGTTAATACTACGCATACTGCATTTTATAGATGAGAAAAGAGAAAAATACATTAGTCATTTCGTTGCAAAATGATGGCGAAATACAGAGTTACACCTCAGTGTGACTCACACTTTTTTAAATACTATCGAATATCTTTTGAGCATGTCCGCCATAAGCCTGAGATAGTCTCTGAATCCATTGATCCAATTCATTCCCTTGGTCATTCCAAATTTCTTTCGCGAGTTGTGGATCGAGTACACGACAGTAAGCATAACGACCGAAAATAATGTAATCTACTTGTCCAGGATGTGTACCTTGAAAATATTGACCAGGACGTTCGCGTAAAATCTGAATCAGAGGTTGCACATTCATTTTAGCACGACGTACGAGTTCCACACGATCGAGTGCCAGCATTTTTTGATAACCATTTGGACCGAGTCGTGCATCCGATGTAAAATAAGCTCGGTGTTCTTCACCAAAAATCTGCTGATCAAGTTGAGGAAAGAACAGATCGTACCATACAGCCCATTCGGGCTTCGATGCACCAAGACCTAAATCGATCAAACGTGCGTAGTTCTTGCCCATAGTTACAAGTTCAGGTCGAGCACTGCACGAGAGCTGTCCATCGCCAGTGAACAGTGATGGAGCATTGGGATAGGAACTTTCGAGCCATTCAGCTATATGAAATGAATCATAAATGAATGTTCCATCAGGCAATTCAATCGCTGGGATAGTAATATTAGGGTCCTTCGCACGATTGGCAAGTTCGCCATGCAAATCTAAGAAGTTTATTGGAACTGTCTCGAATGCAACACCTTTGTGCAGCAGACCCATTCGAGTTTTCCATGCTGTCGGAGAATAATATCGACTGGACGTAGCAGTTGGCGCAAGATCGTATAATTTGATGACTTGATTCATGTGCGTAAAAGATGTGAATTCAAGATGAATCGAAAGAAAAAAAAACATGTTCGTTATCTTATAAGGTGCAATTCTGATAAGTTTTAAGTTTCACTCTTTTTTTGTTGCAATTATCTGACTAAATTTCAAATGCGTGATTATTTCCTCGTTTTTTTATAGACATTACAAGTACTTCAAAGGAGCTAAAAATATTTGAGCACAATTAAAGAAAAAGTTTCGTTTATATTGGGATGGTTGTAGGATTGTTCTCTGAGCTTGGATATACTTCATTTGCATTGATTGACAAACATCGTTTCAATCGAGAAACAACTTGTCGTCGAAATCGTTTTGATGCAAGACAATAACCGTAGAACGATAACTAAAGAATAGAAAAGTAATAACACTAAATTCAAAAGCAAATAGGCCACTTACAGACGCAGTACAAAAAGCAAATGTGTAAAGGAATGTTCCTGCGACTTGTTCCTGTACCGAACGATAGTTGTCTTTGACAACATTTGACGTAGATAAACTGTAGACTAACATACTTCCATATGGCAGTTGAAATAAAAGCAAACTGAATATTTGAAGAAATGAAATATTCACCATTTGTCGTGAAATTGACGAAAGTACACGACGATTTTGTGTTGTTTTCATATGTAAATTTTTATATGTAAAACAACCAAATATACTAATTATTGTAATCGGTATTACAACAAAAAGTCCGAGACTTATAAAATAACTGATATATTGAGTATAGGCTAGGTTTTGTGCTCGACATGCAAATACTGTTCCTATTTGTACAAGATCTTGAAAAACAAGATTAGGAATTGTTTGAGCAATCCATAGGAATAAAAAGCCAACAATTAAACATCGAGCCACTCGAATATTACTCTTTCGTCTCACGGCAACAGATTGTGATGAGCAAAAATAAACATCAATCGATTGTAAACAAATACAAGTAAGTGAAATTAAAAATGGAACACACGTCAGAGGAAAACGTAGTTTACACCAAATTCGATTTTTCGATGTCAAATTAAGTAGAAATCCGTTGCCAACTGTTTCTAATAGAACGCCAACCAAAAGACATAAAATATCGGCGAAGGATTTCACCAAAATATAAAATGATGACGGGTTATATTTCCAATTGCCAAGTGTATAGAATGTAATTATATTCAACAGATTGCCTATAACACCAACGACGAATAAAGTCAGTCCTAATATAATAGCGATGTTACGAGAAACCGATTGAAGATGAAGAATTTGTATTTGCAGTGCGAGAGTTATGTTTGAAGACATGTCAGATACGTGATGTTCTGCGAAGGAATGTGATATCTACATTTTATAGATTGTCATAATTAGAAATAGAATTAACTAGTGACGATGTTTGTTATTTCATTCGAGTAGATTTCTTTTTGTTCTTTTTCTTAGAAAAAAAAGAAACTTTTACAGGAAAAATTTAATTATCGAGTGGCTGAGACAGTGTTAACCGAAGAAATATTGTTAGGGGTTAACGAATACTGAAATATATGATTTCTATGGAAAGGAATTGAGCGGTGTAGACGATGAACGTTGCTTTGAAGTTCACAAATGCGTTCAATCACGTCTGTAAATAATTACTAAGAATAATAATAGAATGTTAATTCAGTTCGACTAAGGTTTGATCTGAGTTATCAATTGATAAATACTGCATATTCTTAAAATCATAACAAGTCGGAAGGCCATGTTAAGATAAAAAACACCCACAATAACCCTCACCAGAAACGACATGTTTTTTTTTCCATTCTTTTATCATATTTTATCGTTCGTAACTACTGGATTTATATTGTGAAAGATAACAAAATGGCTTTTCTCAAATGTATTCATCAGAGTGGCCAGACATTTACAGAATTTTAATTTTACTTATATTTTTAATCACTCAAGAAGATTTGAGATAATATCGAATTTAGCTTAGGGACGGAAGAACGCAAAAGCACAGATAAATCTCTTCTTTCTCTCATAAGTAAAAAACAAAAATTTAAATGAATTGTATGATTAAACAAACAATCAAGAATATGTCTTTTCAGTAGAAAAAAAAGCTTTTCGTAAAAGATGACATCTATCTATATGTATGAACATATTTTTGCTCGCTTTTTTCTTAGAAAAAGATAATTATTTTTGAAAATCATGTTAAAATAAAAAATATTTTCGAAGAAGAAGAACACCCTCAATTTTTACCCAATAGAAGAAATACATGTTCATGCTTTGTTTTTTCCATAGTGGGCTTTTTCCCCATTCTTTTTACATGATACGTATATATAAGCACACGTTATTCTCGTTCTCCACTACTGAATTTGTATTGTAAAAGACGAAAAAACATGACATTTCTTAAACGTATTCATATTCATTTTAATGAACTTCAAAAAGATCCAGCTCCATTATGCTTTGCACAACCAAAAGATCAAGACGCAAATATAAGACATTGGACTGGTTATATTGATGGACCACAAGAAAGTCCGTATGCTGGTGGAAGATTTCACCTTACCATCGATTTCCCGTCAGATTATCCGTTCAAACCACCGAAAGTTCGATTTGTTACACCAATCTACCATCCAAATATTAGTACGAAAGGTGAAATATGCCTCGACATTCTCCATTCTCAGTGGTCGCCAGCAATGAGTGTTCGCGCTCTCCTAATCTCGATATGTTCATTATTAACCGATCCCAATCTTGATCATGGATTGAACCAAGAAGCATTGAAATGTTATCAAATAGATCGAAATCAATTCGAACAAACAGCCAATGAATGGACAAAACAACATGCAATGAAAGGACTTTAATGTAAATTATTCATTGAATAAATACGTAGATGTAACGTGAATAACTTCACATACATATGAAAAATCATCATGATGTACTTTTAAAAATACGCAAAAAGGAGAAAATGATAAATTTATAATTACCCCACTATACCTGTCATGGTAAACACGCACTGCGTGCGTGTACAAAAACGCCCCATACCGTTCGGTTCGACTATATAAATAGATACTTTACGATTGAATGACAACATTTAGATGTCAATCGAAGCGCCTGAAATACACCAAATACCAATGAATATTGAAAATGCGGAAAAATCACGGAAAAAAATTACTACAAGACAAATACTGACAGTACTTGTTTCATCGACAGGATTCTTCATGGATGCTTATGATATATTTGTCATAAACTTAGTTGTACCAATGCTTGGTTTTGTTTATTTTAAATCTCAGAACAATACGATTCCATCGGATATTCAAGGTGTTATTAAAGGTATAACCAATGTGGGAAATCTTTTTGGACAAATAGTATTCGGTGTTTTGGGTGATAAAAAAGGTCGTAAAAGTATCTATGGTATTGAATTATTAATCATTATTGTAGCAACAATCGGTTCAGCAATGGCAGGATCAGCAGCAACTGGCGTTGGTACACTTGGATTTCTTGGTTTTTGGCGTTTTCTATTGGGTATTGGTATTGGTGGTGATTACCCCATGTCAGCTACGGTTTCAAGTGAATGGGCAAGTGAAGGAAGACGAGGACAAATGCTTGCATTAACATTTTCTATGCAAGGTTGGGGACAATTTGCTGGTGCTCTATTTGACATAATCCTTTTGGCTATTTTCAAAGGTCCAATTGAAGCCGATCAAATTAATATCGATTATGTTTGGCGTATTCTTCTTGCATTGGGAACTGTTCCTGCTGTGTGCACTATTTATTCACGATTTAAATTACCTGAATCAGCTCGATATGCAGAACAAGTTTTGAAAGATACAAACTTAGCTCAAATAGGCAAAGCTTATGCGCTTGGACAAGATACATCGATGGATAGTACGCAACAAATACAAGCAATAACAAATGATCGACATCATTTGAAAGAATTTTTCTCTTATTTCTCACATTGGTGTAATTTTAAAATTCTACTTGGCACATGTTCGACATGGTTTTTACTCGATATTGCTTTTTATGGTTTATCACTCAATCAATCGATTGTTCTCTCGGCTATTGGTTTTGCGCCTGATTCAGCAACAACATCACCATGGGAAGTATTATGGAAACAAGCTATTGGAAATTTAATTATCGTTCTACTTGGTTCGATTCCAGGTTATTATGTTACCGTTTTTACTGTAGAACGTCTTGGCCGAAAAACAATTCAAATAATTGGCTTTACAATGGAAATTATTTTGTTTACAATCGTTGCTGCAGCTTTTCATCAATTGAAAGAAAATGCGATAGCTGCTTTTATAGTTCTATTTGTACTTATACAATTTTTCTTTCAATTCGGTGCCAATGCCACAACATTTATTATTCCAGCTGAAATATTTCCAACGAGATTTCGAGCAACTGCACATGGCATATCTGCTGCTTGTGGTAAATCAGGAGCTATTCTAGCTGCCTTCGGATTTAATGCACTTGTTAATAAAGGCGGAAAAAATGCATTTTTACCGCAAACTCTTGGGATATTTGCAGCAATTCAATTTGTCGGTTTAATAGCGACAATTTTCCTTTTACCCGAATCAAAAGGAAAGAATCTAGATGATTTTGAAAATTAATATTAAAAGATATTTTGAATATATGACAGAAAAACAAAACATTTTCACTCTTTGATTACAGTTAATGTCATAGGAGCGACCACTGCAGTTGCTTGTCGAAATCGTAAAACAGTTTTTACACATTTGTATTTGCTAAGTTCTGGCAAAGTCAACATGCAAACGAAAGGTAAAACTAACATCATAAAATAACTAAGGAACGTCACGAATTCAACAAGATGTCGATTCGTATCTTGTAAACATCCCAAAAAATACAAGAAACTTATAAATGTATATGGAAAATAAAGTAAAAGATAAACCACTGTCATTGACAGCAATTGAATGGTCATTTTTCGATGTTTGCGCCATTGAACTGGTTGATGCATACGTTTCTTTCTCCAAATAACACGGCCTAATAAAGTACTACTAGATACAAGAATAATTACACAAGGAATAATTTGATGACCAATCGTTTCTCCTATATTAAAAGTATTACTGTCATAAATACACAGATAAATACATCTCATATAATTGTTCTGCAATGCATTTTCACAAGGTGACAAAAAATCGAAATATACATAAAAACTAATGCAGTATATGGGCAGAATAATTATTGGCAAATAATGAACGATAAATCGCTTTTTTTGTGTTGCTATCCATCGATCATGAAATATGAAAATATGTCGTTCAATCGTAGCCCAAGCAAGAATCATCGTTTGTAATACATAAAATGCCCAGTCAAGATATGCCCAAATCGAACAGAAAACAACGGATCGTTCCCAAATACCGTCAAAATGATAGTAATACAGCATCCAAGGATAATTTGTTAGTTGACAAATTAAACCAACAAAAAGAACAGCAATAATGACATGATTGTTGAGAGTTTTTCGTAGAGTACGATCGAAAAGAAACTGATAAAGAGTGAAACATGAACAGATGATTGCTGGAATGAGAACAATGAGAAATGACCAAAATTGAATAGCATTAGATATGAGAGGAGCATCGTCATCAACAACAGAATCTGTGTTATTTGTTGACATTTTCAATGAAATGAAACACAAAATTGACAATTATTGTTGTTGTTTCAAACAATGTAGCCAACTGGAAGAATCCAAAACGACACTTCCTCTCTGTATGTTGATTATCGCTATTGCGTAGATAATCAAGAGAAAACTTATAATTAAAACGTGAATTTAAAATGTCATTTATTTATGGAAATTAAATATACTCTGAAGCACAAAATTTTCCACCTGAACTAGCATCATTTTCAACACAGTTGAATTTCAAATCAAATTGTGAAACTAAAGATATTAGTGATGATTTAACTGCACCCTCAGTCCAACCTGTTCGATCAATGTTAAATCCATCACTTACTAAGCTAAATTGATGTTTACTCAAACGTTTCAATGGTCGTACTGCCCAACTCATAATCTGTTTATTAGTAAGTTTACTGTTTGATTTTTGAGCATACCAAGCTGCTGGCCAAATTTGAGTGAAGACTTTGGTTGGTCGTGGAATTTGAACATCAATAAATATTGATTGTAATCCTCGAAGAATTTCTTCGATTAAATTATCTTGTGATGATCGTGCAATAAGCGACGACCACATTTCTACACAAAGACCATCATCATAAACTGTCCTTGTTAGATTTTGATGTCTTTGTTCTGGACGTTGTGAAATTATTTGAAGATAACTGATACAATTTTGTGTTGTCCAAGCTCGATCAATATTTCGTCCGAACATCGAACTTTCTTCCCACCATTGACGAGGCCAATAACATTGAATTGTAACTACTTTGATCGGTAGAATTGATTGAAAATGTATGTTCGATTGAATATCACGTCCAATTGAACCTTTGATATTTTGCCAACCTAACGGATCTATAGCAGCAATGAGCTGTTTAGTAGAAATATTGTATCGAGTTGTTTCAATTGTAAATATATCCGTATTTCTTTCATTGATACTCAGAACTTCTTCGTTCAAAAATAATTGTGCATGATTGAATTGTACTGCAATGTACATCATTCTTTTCGCTAGTTGTGACATTCCCTGATGAGGATAATAAAGAGGACCGGTTAAATTCAATTCTTCATACATACTTTCCATCAATGAATAAACATTAATATTTCCGTATGCTGTACGAGATATATCTGAATCTCGTAAAAAATTAGTGGCTTCATCACCAATCATTGCACGACTGAATGAACTGAAATCGGCAAAATTATATAAATTCGATGAATTTCTCAAATATTCATCTAATAATTTCTTCCATAATTGAGCGTTAGCATTCAATCCATTGGCATCATTTGTACACGTTAAATTCGTATATGATGTAGAACACATTTGATTTATAGAAGTAAAGAATTTTCCACGTGCTTTAATCAGACTTGTTTGATACTTATAGAGAGAATATGAAATATTTAATTCATCCGCTAATTGTTTAATGACAGCTTGACCTGGAAAAAATCGTTGAGCACCTTGAGCGGATATTGATGTATTAGAATATGCTTCCGGTACATTGCCATTGCAATCAAGATCATAAATTCGTCCGCCAACATAATTATTACGATCAAATATGCATATTTTCGTATTAAAAATCGAAGATAATCGATATGCACTATGAGCACCACCAATACCAGCGCCTAATATTACTATAGGACAAGATAAGCTGTAGAAAATAAGAGTAAACATTTTATGATGAACAAAACATAAACTTAGAAAATACCTTTTTTTTTGAAGATCAACCAACTTGATTTGAATGAATACTATTAGAAAGTAGATGCATGTTTTTCGATTATGCATATCGTTATACAATTTCAGTCGTATCTAGTTCTTAAATATGGTAAAGATAACATCTGTTATAATGTCCAAAAGGCGTTATTAGATTTTATGAATATATTTTGATTGATATTATATTGCTTGTTAATATTCTAAATAGTATATGTTATGAAGTCTCCGAGATATCATTAGAAAATAATGATTGATATAGATCTCGACTAATTGTCCAGGTTTGTCTTTTAATTGAGTTCTGCGTAGATGTCATTTTAGGACTTTTCTTTAGGGCAGTGAGAAAATCACTGAAAACACGTACAAAACATTTTAATTGGGGACCAGCGTCTTCGTCGTCTTCCAGCTCGATAAAGAGATATGTTTCCAAGCCTGATGTCTCTTGCTTCTTTTCACTTGAATCACCGCCGACTCGTTCAGGAATCTTCTCTATTCTATCAGAATCATTGCAATGCTTGAGATGTTGAGAGATCTGTTCATCGATGTTTGATTGTTCTGTCGAAATAATATATTTCCTGCAATTGACGCAGTGAAACACATATTTCGGAGGATCCTTCTTTTTCTGTTCAATTCCTAAGATAGAACGAAGAATAAACCAGTTTGTATGTCTATTGACGTTGCTGATCACAAAGAAAAGGATGCCCCAAGCACCGAATCCGACCCAGTAAAAAGTGTAATAATAATCCAATTGAGTTCTGGCCAGTTCTCCCATCTGAAATGTTATTTGTTTTAGAGTGTTTAACATCTTTCCAGTACTAAAAAAGAAAAATGAAGACACTTCACGTAATCTGGCTATATGGGAACGAAATGAAGGTTCTTCGCTCATCTTTATCTAAAGGACAATTGAATTAAACTATCGTCTGAAGGAACTACAATTTCAAAACTCAAGCGAAACTGGAAACTGACAGTCTACGAACAAATAAAAAAACAGCAAAGAAGTGCTGAGCTTGTCTTGATGTATTTATACGCTTCCGCTTATGTCGTAAGCGTGAATAGAGCTGAGAAATTACTGTTACTAGTAACATTGAGTAACAATAACTTCTCACCCCTAAGCGTGAAAAAGAATTGACTGTGTTACGTTTTTCAAGGATATTTGAAATTGAAACAGTCAGAGAATTAGTTTTTCTCGACAAAGGAAAAAAAATCTCGCGAAAAAAGGAGCTCCTTTAAAAAATTTTTCTCATGCTGGATAATTTTTCACTGATCGATTCGCCTTCTATTTTCCCACAATGGGGTAAAAACTATTCAAACAACAATTCTTTTCACATGATCAAATGAAATATAAATAAACATGAGAAAAGAAATCAATAATCCCAAGAGAGAAAAAACTAAGATTTCGCGTCTGAAGTTCCATGAAGTTCTTTGTCTTGAAATTAAGAAAGAGATTTTACATCATTAAAATATAATTTGATTTAAAGCTTTTTCTTGATAATTTTAACAAAAATATGTCAATTTATCAATTTATGTGCTTGTTAAATCTTCTCATGTGAATTGAATACTATATATCGAGGATTAACTAGTCGTAATTGGTATAATTTGATTCCGTCGCCATAGTCCAATAATGATACTTCTCAATTGAGGAGTTATCCATATGATTCCCACAGTTCCTATTGCGATGCCTAGTTCTGTTGAAAGACACACAATACGCTGAGTTAATGGATATTCCACATGCGTAATAAGATAGAATATGTATAAAATAAAACCAGGAATTTCAATGGTGGTTAGCGCAAGTATATTCAACAAAATACGTTTAACAGCAAGTAAACTTCGTTGTTCTCTTCGTTGCGCTACTAACGTCAAGTTGTTTATTTGTCGATGAATGAATAGCATAATTCTTATATAGATATTTGATATATATAGAACAGGAAGTCCGTATGAACCTAATATTACCCAAAGATAACCAAAAGTATCCGACATCGGAACGGAATAATAATGATCTTGAGGTTGATAGACAAGTTTTTGGCATATTAATAGAGGACATGTAATTAAAATACCTATAGCTATTTGAACAGGCACACTGATAGTGAAAAAAAACTTTTGCGACTGTAGGGATCGATATTTTGCATAAAAAATACGGCAGAGACGATATAGAGCCTAGAATCAATATATGTGAATTAATTCTAATCAAGCAAAAGTTTCATACTTGACACCAAAAATTAACATAAATATTAGAACACATAATAATAACAATATGTCCTTGAAATATATGCCAGGGTGATTCAAAAATGAATCCATATATATCACCTAGTAATGTTTGAATATTGTTTATAATCATTGATATACTATATAAACAAAATGACACATAAATATTTATTGAAAGTATGAGTGTAATTTTTTCTTCTTCTTTTAAACGATTGTGCGATCGATGATGATTCAAAATGATGAGAACAATAATGGAGATAATAGTAGCACAGGCTGCTGCAATAAGAGATATAAAAGTCAGAACAAAAGCAGCAGTTCCATATTCATTGCAAACCATTGTGAGAGTCTACTGATCTATCGTTTTGAACAAGTGCCAATTTGATAAGAAGAAAAAGAAGATTGACTTTTTTAAGTATCTCTCAAGAAATGCTACATTAATTCTCTTAATAAAAATATAGCATCAGTTTGAGATTAGAATAATTAGCTATTAACCAAAAACTCACAGTTTTCCGCTTCGGTCTAATTATCAGTTAAAGCTCCTTATGAAAATTGCCTTTTCTGTTTGAGATTGATAGTTATGAAAAAAAACAAAGCGAGTTTTAAAGTCATTTGATTTTCTTTTTAAACTAGGTCAAAATCCTGTCACAACAACCACTTTCTGAATTTTCATAAGTTTTCTTAGAAAGATTTCTTTTTCTTCTGAATTAGAATTGCTATTAACAGCAATATATCGAATATTACATTGTTCAAGTAAAGATTTTAACACGGGAATATTTCGTTCATTGATAGGATTATCGATTTCATCTTGTATCTGTTCGATAAACGTGAAAACAACAATAAAATATTGAAAAAGAATTTTGCCATAAGTTTGAATTAATAACTCAATGAATTTCTCTTCTTCAATTGTAACAACTGGATCTAAATCCAAAACTAGAAGTAAAACATGCGTTTTATCAGTAATCGTAACTTGAATGGATCGTTCGATTACTTCTTGATTAGTTTCAAATCCAGGTGTATCAATGACAATTAAGTTTTTATTTTCTCGAGATAAATTATGAAATCCAACTTTACATTGATTACTAATTTCTGAATGAGAAGAAATTGTAATATCAAATTGTCTTTCACCTAAGATTCTATTATCAAGCGAACTTTTTCCTATAAGAGAAAACCTACGGTTTTGACTGGTTGGACTGGAACTGATGCATCTCTAAATTCCATTGTTTTCTCGAACATTTTTATTGCGGTACATGAAGTCTTTAGAGGGAAGAAGAAAGTTTTGATATAATTGAAATATTCTATTGACTTCGATAAAACAAGATCAAGTATCCTATATATCTGTCATGACATTGCAGTTAATCTCTTTCAAAAAAGGGTCTGCAAATCCCTGGGATGAGCGCTACTTGTTAAAAAACCGTCTAATTTTTACTTAACGTAAAAAATGGTTAAATCATCTTTCCCTTTTCCCCACGGAATTTTGAGTCATTGATATCGCTCAGTCACGTACCAGCGATTGCATTCTTGTTGATTCTTCTTTATATACACTATTTTCTTTTTGTTCCTTTTCGATTCTTTTTTTTCACAAATAACTATTACTCAGGATTGCTAGATCCAAATTTTAGAAATCTGAATTTTGAGGTCTGAAATCGGAAAAAACCGGAAAAGCATACGACGAAATCGGATGATCTAGCAACCCTGCTATTACTTTGTTTATTTACGAACTACAATGAATTCGCCGTTGACAACTATATGCACAGCTCTTCAACGCAGTTCTCGACATGTCCGACTAATTTCTACAGAATCATCAGGTTTTCTTTTATTATTTCTAATTGAATGCGTCTTATTTTGTTCTATTAGAAGCAATAATAACTAATTCCAGTTTAAAAGCTATTTCTGTTCTGGGTGCTACATGTTTTGCTATCGTAGCAGCAACATACAAAATGATCAAAGACGAAAGTTTTCAAACACAGAATCAGTTCAATGTATTGAGAGATGAAACGCAACGTGGGTTTGAAAAGATCTCGAACAAGTTAGATAGAATAGATGAACAAATACACAAGTACAATGAACGTCTAGCCAATGTGGAAGGACAATTGGATGTGCTTAGAAATAAAAAGTAATACGATCGAGGCATACAGTGCAATGCAAGAGTTTGGTTTTTATGCTGAGAAATGAACAATAATTCTTATGTTATATTATATTTTCAAAAAATTTTTTTCTTTCTCTTTGCTCATGTTGAAACAATCATTTACCTTTTTCAGGAATCGAAACCGAATCAAATCGATCTATCAGATTCAATGGCAGACAAAAATAATCGATGTTTGAATTATATTGCCATTTTATGAAAAAGTTTTGAAAAAGTCGATACTGTAGTTTACTAATATTCAAAAGAAAACTAAGAAAAGCAATCGAAAAATGATTGCATTTGCAAAAAGAAGGAGAACATTGAGGATCCAGTCAAAATTGAAAAAAAATGTAATCATAAATATTTGCGGGAGACCAATCTTTTCAATTGGTGCTTACTGAAAAATGTTCTTTTTGAAGAGTGTCAAGATTCAGTCTCATTTTTTCTTTGAACACAAATTTCACGATTTCCATCTAGCAAATTCAATCGAAAATCAACTATCAAC
>ERZ778023.2068-NODE-2068-length-26746-cov-39.825559_pt1 | contig 26746 bp, 24 predicted proteins | sample MGYA00375753_ERZ778023 | MGnify/ENA primary metagenome ERZ778023 (study PRJEB29350, sample SAMN05389822) | bioreactor metagenome | isolation source: Ammonium sulfate bioreactor | place: South Africa: University of Cape Town | collected 2014-04-04 ... | reverse complement strand
TTCAATCAGCCGAAAGTATTATTTTTAAAACGTCAACAAAATCAAAAGAAAAAGAAAAAGACATTTAAAATTCATTCTATCAACCTATAATATATTAATGAAAAAAAAATAAGAACAATAATAATAAAAGAAAAAGAATTCTCGGGCAATACTCTATTTTGATGAATAATTCTTTTTAATCTAACCTTCTTGTTTCATGTCAAGAACGTTTTATTGTATTATCTAATAGATTTATATAAAATTTTCCATTAGTCATCAAATATGATTCAATCTCAAAGTTAATCAATTGATCGAAATCTGATTTGATCATTTTGTTTATTCATTATTATTACTAACAGATGAAATCAATTGATTTCTCATTGACTTACTGTTCATCCATGAGAATATCTTGAGTGTCAGCAACAATCGAACGGACCTTGTCTATTGTAATTGTTTTATTAGTTAAATCTTCAATAGATATTAACGTTTCTAAATATCAATGCTCGACCTCTTCTTCTTCCGAACATAGATTACCAATAGAAGATTCTGTCGATAAATGATCAGTGAGTTTGCGCAGCACGTGCATCGCACATCAACATTGTCAAATGAATATCCTTAGTATCAATATAGATAAATAGGATCGAAGCAGTAATAACAACGACAGAGAGAAAACTAACAGAATATAGTTTCTCATCAATCAAACGTTTCTATATCCCTAATTAACATGATAGAAAATGTTGTCAAGGTCACTGTTGAATTATGAATTATTTTCTTCTACTTAAGTATTCATTTAGTCGTTCATTAGTTCGATAGGCACATGTTCTGATCCTTTTATCTTTCAACGTTGTTACATCATTCACAAATCATTATTCAGCTCGATGAAACAAATCAAAGAATTATATTTGATTTATCCTAACGTTCTGTTTTTCTAATGTGATCTATTTGCTCAAGCAACAACAAGAACAAAAGTTATTTAACTTACCGACACTATTTCTACGCAATCCCGTTTTGTTGTCTCTTCATTTTCAATCCATCAATTGAATCGGTGGTTAAGATAAATCTCTATTTTCTTCTCGAGAAAGAAATTAGCCGAAAAAGCAAAACAAATATACACGAGAGAAAAAAAACGAGAGAGAGAGAGAGAAAGATAATCGCTCACAGACAGACTTAACCATACGTACACGACTGAATTATCATCTCTGTTCTGTACAAAACTTCCTCCGTTTTTCCTTTTTGCTCTTTTTATCGTCTATGTTGTTTATTGAATGGCATTCGTACAGAAAAGATTATATTATCTTCTTTTCTACATCGATATTAACATTGACAATTACATTTTCTCTTAGTTCGATGAAAATAAGTTGTACATATTCATTGACAATAACATAACAATCGATCTTTGTCAAAGAAGAAAAAAAAATCTATTAACGAAAAACAACAAACGAATTAGGAAAATAATTATTCCAGGAAGAAAAAGGAAATTATTTATTTAAAATATCAATTAAAACAAAAAGAAAACGACAAATAATGTCTCGATGTCTTTTAATCAACGCAATCGACCTGGAACACGTTTTTAAAAAAAAATTTCTTAAATTGAAACGAAATAAAAGACAATTGTTAATCAACGAATAAATCATGCATTGAGAATATTTGGAAGATTGACTGAATTGAATTGTGAAAAAGTTAGATGAAATTTGATTTCCTTCCTCTTACCTTTCATTTTCATGTCATTTCATATTTAACTCACAAACTCGTATGCATCGCGTATCTTACCGCCCACAGAAACATAATTTCCGACATAATTTGTTTAAATGCAAAAAAAAGATTCTTATTTTCTCAATGATTTCTTTTCTTTCTTTTAAAATTATCAGGGTTTGGGGCCGGACTTTTTCTTTCAAATTTATTAAAATTAATCTTGATAGTTAGCTTCTGTATGAATATGTCTCTAAAAAATGAACGTAAAAACTTCAGGTGTCTCTGAAGCACGCAATCTCTATAATATTACTTTTTGTTGACATTCTCTACTTTTTATTTGGTTACATCTGCTGACAAATATGACAAGATTTTCAATTGAAACAATAGGATAAGTTAATATACACAAGCATCAATAAATAACGAATATTTCTTTTTTGTTGTCGACATATAGATATAACATCACTGTCAGTTTGAAAATAATGGATATTAAAAAAGACAAAGAAAAAGAAATTTGGTATTCTTTCTTCTTTTTTTTCTTCTTTACTACACTAATGTAGACAGAAGAAAGAAAGAAAAAAAAAGTAGCTTTATGTTTATTAATTTAAGTGTTTGCATTTTTTTCCTTTTTCTCTTCTTTAAATCATTTCGTACTGTTAGTACTATAAAGCAAATTATAATTCGAATATTTTCAAATACTATACAAACGCAATCAAAGAATATCTCAAGGCTGAATTGAACACAAAGTAAAAAAAGAAAGAAAGAAAGAACATTTAGTTTGTTTTTATTAGAATTTTGACATGTGATTTGAATGATCAAACAGTATCGACAAATATTTCCATTGAGTAGTAGAAATACGTTTTTATTTTAGCGTGTTTTTTCTCTTCTTTTTCTTCTTCTACTTTTATTTTCCATATTTGTTTATCAATAGTCAACGACAAACGTGACTACTCATATCCGAATGTTATACTATTTGCATATATAGAATTTCAGTTTCTATTTCTTTGGCTCGATTGTCATAGAGAATACTGTAAATTTTTCAGTACAAGTCACTAGAACAAAATTCATTGAATTTATTGCGCACTTGTCTTTTCCTTCCTTATATATATATATATTTCTCGTTGATGACAATTTGCCCTATTTTTGACTATAATTTTCTTTGTCAAATATCTTTTTAACTACAATAGAAAAAAAACTCGAGTGTTGAATGTATTAAATCTATTTCATTGAAAAAGAAAGAAAAGTATTGATTATATTGCAATTATTTTTCTGCGAACATAATAGTAAGCCGTTCTTTTTTTTTTGTTTCTCCTTGTTTATCGACCATAGTTTTTAATAAAGATTTAATTATGATGTAAAAGATCTTTTGTTGTAAGAACGAACAGTTTATTAATAATAAGAAACAAAAAGAAGAAAACAAACCGAAGTCGATGAACTTCTTTGAAACAATTGATTAAGATAGTTGTCGATTAGAAGTCACGCATAAGAGATCATCAAATATAGATGACATATATTTGTAATCAAGAAAAGAATGAAGACGGATTTTTCTCTTCATTTTCTTTGAAACTGTAGCTCATAGGCTTTCGCACATTTTTTATTTTTCTGCTTTCATCGAAAGTCAAAATCTGCAGAGAAGAATCGCTCACTATCAGATGTCTTTATCCTTCTGCTTCGCCTAAAATTGCGTGCAAAAAGAAAACTACCAATAACGTCAACTATATATATATATATATACTAGTAGTAAGAACAAAAGAGAGAATGCAAACATTCATTCAGTCACTCATCTAATCACTTATTCATGTACGTTCATGTCATCGAATGGTATTAACTAGTTAGTAGTTCGTTCAGTTTATTAGCATTCAAACCGACAGATTATAACAAAGATTATCCGAGAAGATTTGTTTTTTTTCCTCTGTCTCTCTTTGTTTACACATGCTGAATAATTTGTACTTAGGAAAATAAAATCTACAAAGATTTTGAGGAGTTTAGTCGAGTGAGATCTATCATTTTCTTCAAGTTTTCTAGGTTGATTCTTGTTTACTTGATTATTTGTTCAATGATTAAAAGTGAATCTCCTGGGACAAAAAGTGCGATTGTTCTTTAGTATTCATTCTCATTCGTTATTTCTAATTTTTGGCCGTTAGTCAGAATCTAGTCTCTCTCATTCTCTCTTTCTTTTTCTTCTTCTTTTTTGTTTTGTTTTGCATTGAATTTGTCGTAATCACACAGCAGTAGCATCTGCCTTGCCATGAATTATAATTGTGTCCTGCACGTAATCATAATAATAGATTTTTGAACGTCAACGTTGCGTGTGTTGTTTGACACACGAGACAAGCTTATTCTTGAAGAACACACAGCATTCAAAGACATTTTACAGAAAATCGTAATTTAACAAGTGCTGTCATTTAATTTTCTTATTCTTCTTATTCTTCTTTGTGTTGGTCTTGGAAAATTAATCGTAGATTCCTGTTGATCACTATTCGTATTCTTCTTAATCCTAAAGGAGTTCGACTGCTGTTAAATAATATTACGTATATATTTATTTATATAAATTCATTGCTTGTTTCTTCTTCTTCTTCTTTCGATGAGAAATAAAACGGAACATGTATATGCTTTCAAAGAGAAAAACGAGACAGCGCACAAGAGAGGGAAAGAAATAGAAAGAGAAAGAAAACAAAAAAGGAAAGAGATCACTTTTCGAAAAACAGCATTCCAATCGAAGTTTAATAAAGATCAACGAAAATAGTACCTTGACATAATATTATTTAGTTTTTTATAATTTTTTTTCCTTACTCCATAACAGTATATCGCTATTAATTTTAGATAATATCTATTTTTTCGATAAAACAAAAGGCAAATTCTAATTTATTTTTGTCATTGAAACGTTATCATTGTTCTTGTGAAATATTCTCTCGTTTTTATTTTTCTGTTTTGTTACCTCTTATATTGTTTTACAAATTCTAATACGATGACGATGATGAATGAAAAGTATCAAGGGTATTAGCCATCATCGAAAATACCAATCGGCGACAATTTCTTCATGCAAACCAATACGCTTTTTTGTTAACAATGAAAGTGAGTATTCACCCATGGATAGAGAAAAAAAAATCATAGAAACTGACATCATACTTTGCCTAATTATTTTTTTTTAATCATACAAATGGCATTAAATCTAAAGCTAGGCATTGAATTGACAAGTCTACGTTTTTACTTATGGATAAATATTTTCTTTTTGATATTTGTTTGCTGTTTACAATGGTTACAAGGGTTTCCAAAAAGTAAATTATTTTGTTTGCTTTTTTTTAGGGAGCGCGAGCACATTTAAATCAAAGAAGTCTGGCATTCATTGTACTTATAGCGGGTATACTCGGCGGTTTGCTCATTGTTTTTTCGATTTTATTACTATGCAAATACTGTTTAAATCGAAAAAGCTTGAGGTTATTTGAAAAGCAAACAAGAAACGATGTTTTTTTTTGTTAAAATAAAATTATGATTCTTATAGAGAAGCCGAACAAATGAAACTTTTGTACGAAGCATTAAATCAATCGTCACTGCTTGATGCGAATCGCATATATCATTATGGATTTCCGAATATTTCACCGCTTGAACCACGTCGATCAAATCCACTTGATCGATATCACTTAAACGAGTAATTTATTTTATTATTTCGTTTTTTGTTGTTGTAAAACAATATTTATCAATAGAAATCAATATCAAACACTTGGTTCACAACAGATTACAGCAGATTATCATTCATCAGGAGGACAATCTTCACATTCGCATAATCTATCCTATCATGAAAGTCGAGATCATCCTGGTTAGTATTGATTATTTCTTTAAAAGAATATTTTTTTTTTAAATCACCTTTAATTTTAGGTAACAAACGTGATTCGTAAGTGTCAAAATCATCGAACTAGTTCATTATTGAATATTTTCTTTAGTCAAATCTATCTCGATGATACTAAAGATGAGGAACAATCATATTTACAAGTTGATCCACGTTGTTATGTTCGACAGAACTCGAATGCTTCATTAATTCCTTATCGAAAATCAGATTTGCCACGTTTGGAAAAAGGTCATTCAATTAATGTTGATACACGTCCATCACCATCGTCTACTTCCTTATCACCTTATCGTCAGAGTAGTTTTGATGTGACATTAGCTTATCGTTCTCCACAACAACTAATTTCAACACCATCGGGTTCGTCTTCAACTCAACAAGATGTTTATTATACACCACGTGGATCAAGCCTCTCTGTTATGGGTAATCCAACATCAAATACACCGACTGGTTCGCAACATTTATCTCTTCCGACACCTTCAACGAGCCGAAAGAATTCTGCAGCGATTATTCTCGAGAAAAAAGATCTAACTGCAACAATTGATCCATGTAGTAATAATAGAACAACACAAGAAAAGAATAAACTCGCGTTGTTTTTTATATTTTAATTAGATCAAACATCTGCAGTACGTGCAACAGTTGTTCAACGAGAACATGAACATTCACGTTCGTTGGAACAATCGGCACCGCCTAATCAACAAACATCAGCAACCAATGATAAACAATCTCGAAGTTTCGATGCTGTACATCTTCTACGGCCAGTTCCTAATCGTACCGATGCCGTTAGTCGTCGTACGAAATCCTACGAATACGCAGACGAACGTCGTCCATCAGCAGTTTCTCTGGCACCAGCACCTATTGTCATCAAAATACCTGATATGTCTGAACTTGTACAAGCTGTTCAACTTTCTCAAATACAAAATCGACGAGACGATAATAAGATGGTATGCCATCGAACTTTTTTTTGTTGTTGTTTTAATTGAAATAATTTATTTTCAGGAAGAATATCAGAACAATACAGGCCGTAAAACAACTCTCGTTCAACAATCTAGTGTCAATGATTACAATGATAAAATGGATCCTAGTCTAGCTTCACAAGATCTCTGGCGTTTACGTTGTTCATTAGAAATCGAAGAACAACAACGATTAGAACGTGGTTCACCCGAAGATTTCTCACCTGATCTCTTAACATCAACATCTATCGACTCAGCTGGCGCTATACCAATTCATAATTCTCATTCGAATAGTATGGCAACTGGTGGTGGTGGTGGTGATGATGATCCATCGAGATATCAAGTTCGTCGTAAGAGTTCAGCGAATTTGTTAGTACCACCGCCGGAAGTTCGTCGACAAGCACTTCGTCGTACATTTGAAAAACGTCGTAGTTGTATAAATCAATCGAATTCACGACGTGAACAACAAGCTTTAAACAAGAATACAGATTCCAACAATGAAAATCATTCGAATCCTATAACAGACTTCTCAAGTCTTTTGAATAATTTCAATTCCAAAAGCGAAAATTCAAGTTTTGAACGTAGTTTAGAAACAGATTTTGATATGCAATCAGATACGAGCAGTCGAGGTCCAAACGATCAATTCACATCTATTGAATCATCGGGCAATGAAAATAGTACACCAGAAGGAAATAATCGTGCTTGGATTAATCGACGAACACAACAATCACCACAATTGCAATTACAACAACAACAATTATTGCAACTACAACAGCAACAGCAACAGTCACAATCACCACAGACATCGCCACATCAAGATGATAGTGGTTATAAATCATTAGAAAGTCAAAATAGTCAAAATCGAACGTTTAGTCTTGATTGGATGTCAGCTGATGGAGGAGAAAGTGTGATTTTTGTTGGAGATGGACGTTTACAGCAACGAAGTGTTGATGTTAAAGATTTAGACGATGATTTAGATGATCAACAAACAAATGACCAACGGTATACAAATAAATAAACATTTCGTTTTCAATATTCGAATAACTATTCTCTGTTTTTTTCAAAGACGTACACCCAAACTTCTTCACATTGGTCTTCATCATTCCTATCAAGAATCATCAACAAATCTTCAGCCACCAAATTCATCGAATTCGAATATGATACAACATCGTAGTCTATCAACAAATATTCCACTTGTTGATCACGATATGCCAAGTCCAATGAATTTGTCTACGATCAATAAAACATCGCCAACATCTTCCATTCATACAAAACTTGTGGCATCATCATCATTCACTCGAACTGCAAGTAAAAAACGACGAGAATTCAGCAAAGATAAACGAAATGTTTCGACTAATGTCGATGCTTGGAAAAATTCGACACCTTTCGATGGATATTTACCGATTGTTCATCAAGTAAAAACAAAACGAAAGAAAGAAAAAGAATTCAATTTGATTTTAAATTAGATCAATGAAACGAAATTGAAACCAGCAGAAGCAGCAGGAGCATCGTTACAAGTTCGACATTCTGATCTACGTCGAACGAAATCAGATGATTCAAGAACTTTCCCATCGAAAAGTCCAGATAGTAACTGAATTTTTCTTTTGTTTTGTTTTTTCATTATTTTTCTTTTGATAAATCAGATTCAACACATCAAAACTCAACAAGCAATCGAAATACAAACAAATCTAAGAATCGTTTATCATCAAGTGCCACTGAAATAGTAAATTTCGCTCCGTCTTCGCCACCTATTCGACAACATCTCGCACCCACTACTGACCAATCACGTCATGTTGTTCTTCAACGTTCACCATCTTCGACATCGCCATCAGTTACATCTAATCCACAGGCTGTAGCTTTTCGTTCTCAACGTTCATCACTTTCGTTCGATCATCGAACACCATTAATACCGTCAACTTCACCATCAACTAAACCAAAATCCAATGCAACAACATCATCTTTTCTTCCAGCCATCATAACAAAACCACGTTTTAAATTCAGCATGGTTCGTGATTCAGCCATGGCTAGTTTCGGTCATAGTGCACCGGCTTATTCAATGCCAATCACACGAGATTACAGCATCGATGAGAGAACCAATCGAATCGTCAATGAATTTCTCATGCACGATCCAACATTAGATCGAAATAAATCGAGTTTCGACGATGTGAACCATCGTGGAACATCGAGACGACATCATCATCATCATCGAATACGACCGAAAACATTCGATGAAACAACAGTGATAAATAATACATCCAAACAATCTCTACAACAATCGAAATTAACAGGAAATAAACAACGTTATCATAATAATTTACAAAATAATCTACGTAAACATTCGCAACATCAATATCCATCTGCACATCTTCCGGATAGTATTGAACAGGAAGAAGATAGTAGTGATCCTGCAACGCCTTCCATAACAATTAATCAATCGGTTCTAACTGCTGCTGCTCGACGTGAAGCGAGTATGACAGGTGGATCGCCATCGATTATTATTACTGGTGAAGATAGTGGCAGTTAAAACAGTAGATTCATGGAATTCTATGCTTTCTGTTTCATACGTCTTCGTAGAGAAATTCTCTGCCTAAACTTGTACAATATATTTATTTCCCTATGTTTTTCTTTTCTGATTTTGTTGCTTGATACTTTCCTTTCTTTCGAACAATACAGTTATTAATATTACATATATGTCATGTAATTTGTAAGCAAAACTGTTTACTTTTTTTTGCAGTAAAAACGATAATAAAATTTTACTATGGTTGCTTTCGTTTATTTCTTCGTAATTTTATCATAATAAAATTTAACTTTTAAATATGACAAACAACGGGGAGAGGCATCTATTGAAAGAATGAAGAACGGGAAAGGGAGGTAACGTTAATAACGACAACAAACTAAATGGCATAGAGTGATACCTTTCCGTTCATACATTCTTCTTTTCTTCTTTAAACAAATGACTTCAACATTACGTTCAGCTGCGTCAGTACGTACTGGTGTTTCAGGTGGTGGACGGTCAGGTGGTAAACCATCGGGTGCTGCTCGAGCAGCGGCAACAACAATAACCGCTCCTATACCACGACCAGTACGTGTCTTACCAAAAGTTATTGAGAATAGTCAAGATGTTACACCAAAACGTCTTATCGATCCTGAACAATATTTTAATAAAGTCAAAGATTCAATTTTAACACAAGATGCTTCATCAACTGTATGTAGACAAATTCGTTTTGATTAGTCTCTACTATTTCGTTTTATAATATAGCCAAGTGAAGCTGCCTATTCAACAGCACAACCCCAAGTGTTTTCTGCAACAAAGTAATTTATCAAATAGATCATTTTCGATTTTTGATCATTCGATTGATTTAGATCAATGATAGGCGCTAGTCATGGTGGTGGTGGTGGACTCAATTCACATGGAACAGATGCAGAAAGTTATCCATCTGAACAAGATACCGAACAAATGGGTCAAAGCATTGCCATACATGGAATTGATGATGGTTACTATCTCTCTGCTATTTCATAATTATTATTTGTTTTTCATTCATTCGATTTAGAACAATCATTGATGTCATTAGTCGGTGAAGCAGCTTCACCATTATTAACTCTTACTGAAACAGATACGATATTTATCTTAAGTATGGATAGTTGTATTGTTGCGAATGATGCAACTAATTTAGAAATAATTAAAGAACAAAACGAACGTTATGTTGAAGTAAAAAGAACAATTTTTGTTTTTGATTATTGAGAAATCTTTTTTGAATTCTTCGAATGTTAGTTATGTAAAAGTCGACAAGGCAGTGATGTATTCAGTGATCGTGGTATGAATACATTCAATAGTACTGTTAAAAACAAAGAAGTTCAATGTGAAAAGTTAACTTATAACGTAGGTTTTCACATAATAAACGAGCAAACAAAATTCTTTTCTTAATATCGATGTAGAGTCGTGAAGTTTATGCATCAACAGCTGATATGTATGATTCTGAACGAGGTGAAAGTAAAAGTAGGTTAAATCACTCTCGAGAAAATTCGGTTAATTGTTCATAAAAATCTTATATTTTAGTTATACTCGCAAAAACTACTCATGAAACTCAAACAGTTGACGATGGACTTCCTCGTCCTGGTTTGTACCGAATTGAATAAGTGATGGACAAATAGATTCGATATTATTTTAGATCAAACACGTTCAATTAGTTCAGGCGTAGAAAAATCGCATGGTACACGTCTCTCGGATCAATCTATTGATGAAACTATGCGAAAACCAGCAGCATCTAAGGCCGATGCTGATGGTGCCAAAGTTCCTGAACCGTTCGATGTAAACAAACGTTCTTCTTCTACGACTAATTCACAGAATTTATTTTGCATTTATTAGTCATCAAAAATTGCGACATGTGTATTTGTTATGGAACGTGTACTTAATTTGAATACGAATCAAACTAAACAAGCTATCTATCGTGGATTAACTCCATTAGTTTCACAAGAAGAAAGTGAGTTTCAATGAAGAAAATATCGATTCGAATCGACTGTTTCTTTTTTTAGAAGGAACAACTTATTCAGGTTTAGTACTCGATAAACTCTTCGGTAAATATTTCTATTGTTTATGAAATAAAAACGAAATTGTTCTTTGAATAAAATAGCTTATTCAGCTGATATAACAAGTAACAAAAATGTTAGTGAATTGGCATGGAATCGAAAAAATTCCGACCTATTGGCTGTTGGTTATGGTCCATTTGAATATAATGATCAACGCGATGGTTTAGTTTGTTGTTGGAGTTTAAAAAATCAAGAAGTAGATTTCGTTCCATTGACTTTGTTTATTTGCCCGAATTGAATTGATTTAGTTTCCTGAAAGATATTTTCATACACCTGCTGCTGTTACAACTGTTGCCTTTTCCATCAAATTTCCATCTTTACTAGCGGTAGAAAAACAAAATCTATGTCGTATTTGAATTGAACCTTGTTTTTGTTCGCAATTAGGTTGGTCTTTTCGATGGTACAGTCAACGTTTATGATGTCCAGCAAAATGATAACAGACCATTGCTCGATACTGAGTAAATCTGCATTTTCTTATTAATTTCTTTTCGATTTTAAATCTGTAGCGAAGCACCTGGAAAGCATACAGCACCTGTTTGGCAATTGTATTGGGTTGAAGTTGAAAAAGGTCGTGATGATGATACAGGAGAAATTTTAATGTCGATTTCTACGGGTTTGAGATTCGTTTTCAGTTTTATTTTCTTGTTTCATGTCATATTTTCTAGATGGACGAGTTACTCAATGGTTATTAAGAAAAGGTTTCGAATCAAACGGTAAGAAAATCAAGTGGAAAAATTTGATTTATTTATTTAGTTATGTAGATTATATGAAACTGAAACGTATATTGAGCAAACAAACGGTTCAAAAACGTGAAACAGGAAAAGATGGAAAAGGTTCCAAAGCGGAAAATTTACTTTTTCGTACTTCGGGTGGTCTTTGTTTTGATGTTTGTCCGGATGATACGACGATGTATGATATTTTCAACAATGAGCAACAACAACAATAAAAAATATGATGTTTTCGTTCATTTTATAGATATTTATGCGGTACAGAAGAAGGTCTCATTCACCGATGTTCAGTATCGTATAATGAACAATATCTTGATACTTATTCAGGACATACAGTAAATGATCTCTGAATAGAAAAAGACAAGTTGTTTGTTTTCATTTATACGTATTTGAATAGGGTCCTGTGTATCGTTTAGCATGGAGTCCATTGGCTAAAGGCGTTTTCTTGTCATCGTCAGCAGATTGGACAGTTTCCTTATGGACAACCGATCGATTTCAACCGTGTATCACGTTTACTTCGCGAAAAGTATGAATTACAATAAGCTTTTTTTGTCTTCTAACCAATAAAATCTTGAATAGAAACCAGTTTTTGACATCTGTTGGTCACCAAACTCAGCCACAATGTTCTGTTGTGTCAACGAAGAAGCTGTTGAAGTATGGGACATATCGAAAAATACGTAAGAAAACTATTTTCAATTCGACTTTCATTTGTTTTTTCTCATCATAGACTCGAACCAATCAATGTCATATTAGCTACTCAACAATATGTATTCACTTCAATAGCCTATTCACCTAATTCAGACGTATATTGATTTCATTGAAAATCTATTTCAAAGTGTTTTTTTTTTATTTTTATTTTGATAGTGTGTTCTCGCTGGTACAAGCAACGGTTCAGTGATGGTTTATCATTTGAAAAATCTTCCATCGCCAACTACTGTAAAGATTGTTTTTGATTTGATTTTCAGAGTCATGATCGATTATTCTTGATTTTTAGGTTCTTGATTTAATGGAGATCATTGAACAGCAAACACTTCATTTAACACCAGCAGAAGAAACAACAACTGTACCAGCTCCTGCCTCGAATACACCGGCGAAAGAACAAAAAAATTGAATTTTATAAATTGACATTCTTGGTTTTTCTACAGTTTTATTTAATAATAATAATAAAAAAAAGAGAAAGAAAGAAAGAAAAGAAAAGCAAACGCACACACATGTTATAAATAATTCTCTGTAGTAAGAGTTTACATTGACGAAAAAGAAAAACGGACAGAATGAATCAATGAATTAATCACCGGATTTGTCGTTATTCGAATAGATATGTTGAATATTTATGAAAACGTAGATGCATTAGTCGATAGATATTCTAGAACACCTTGATAAGTCGTAAATGCATAATCGACATCTTGTGGAAGCGGAAGAAAACGAAATTTTTCTATGTAATACGCATGAGCATATAAATTAATTGCATCTTTGGAATCTGATTGTGCTACTAATTGACAAATAACATCGATAAAAGCGGTTATTGTTTCATCGGCAGCCATTGGTGCAGCATTATTCGTTGCATGATAACTAACTGACGAATTTTGTGGATCAACAGTCATCATTGAAATAGCTGAAATCGTTAGATCAAGTGCTGAACGAATACATTTCGCTTTTTCATAGGCTGATTTTAAATCGTCGAGTTTTTTCAGTTCATTTAAAGCTGTGATATTTTTACTTGAATTAACAGCAATTAATTTACTTAATTGCTTTCGATTTCGTTTTCGTATTTGATTATAAAGATTTTCATCTTTATCTTCACTAAATTGAAGTACAATTGGCCAAACTTTAGTGTAAATATTTCCTGTAATAAAGATTTCACTCGCTAATTCAATGTCACGATCTTCATTTGTTTTATTTAACAATTGATAAGCTTGTTGAAGAAAATGCGTACGTTGTTCTCGAAGTTTTTCGAGAGCATTTTCAACGTATTTCGGTAGGATAACATATTTTTCATTGAATAAAAACAATTGTGTTCGTAATTGTGCAAATGGTGGTTCGATTTGTCGGAGTGAATCAAGAAACATAAACGATGTTTCATAACTAGCTGTTGTTGCATTAAATAGTGGATCCTTTGAAAACAAACGACATATATCGATTAAACTTTTAAAAGAACAACTTACAAATACTGGTGGACGTGTATTTTGTAATTTACTGACTGAAACATTTGAATTTTGTTTGAATTTTGTAATATCAACAATGACTTGTTCAACGATTAGAATATTGTAACTACGTTGTCGAATACTATCACGTACATCTTCTTGACCTAAGATTTTAATTCGTTTTTCATTGGAATTATCTTTTTTCTCAACAACTCGTATTGTACGATTACTATCGAATTCAATTTCATATTTTTCATTGAGAGAAATATGTTTTTGAATGAAAAATAATGACGGTTGAAATAGATGTGATTCAACGAGATCACGTGTTATTATGGACGGATTAGTTATATGTTGAGGGACGATGATTATTGAACAAATTTCTTGAACTTTCGCGTAAAGATCAGGAAAATTCGTTGTTAAATATTGATAAAATAATATTTCTTCTAATTCAGGTGTATCTGATGAAGCCATCGACGAAAAGATTTATTAAAGAAATAAAAAAAATGCGTTATTCAAATGAAAAATGATAAACTAAAAAACGAATTGATTTCCTAAGTAAATAGAGAATATAAACAGTGGAGCTACTATCTACGATAATTGTATAAACATAACTATTTGTTAAAAGAATAAACCATTCACAATGTGAAAGTAAAACTTTTTTCGGTTAAGAAAAGATACATTCACACACTACATTGAAAATTGTGTGTAGTTTATCCTTCCTTTTCTGCACCAATCAGATAGTGTTCCATGTTTTACCCTTCCTTTCATTTTGTCTTATACGTATATATCTATCATATACATGTAGACGCTCTCTCTCCTTTCCTTTAGAGAAATAGAAATGTGATGTTCTATATGTGACTTGTTCTGCTATCTTCTACTGAGTATTTTTCTTAATTGAATGACTAAATTGTAATTGAGTTTGTATGAAATTTTTTATAAAAATATTATTATTCCTATAAAACAACTTGTAATGACATTGACAGCAAAACAAATTCGGTGTACATAACGTGCAGTACACTCTGTTTCGAGAAAAAATTTAGAAAATTAGAGAAAATAAAATAGGCGTAAATGTATTACTCAGAAGTTGTATAGTTCAAAGCTTCAATGTACAGTCGAAATATATATTATTAAATATAACTGCGATGTAATGTAAAACATTGAAATAGAAAGAGACAAAAATGAATGTCTATACCTTCCCAAGACCATGCTTGAACGGATTTTTGTTGTAGAATGAGATTTTGCAAAGAAATAAGATAACTAACAACATAAAAAAATAGAGCACAGTGGTGATGTAGATATATGTGCTTGATAAATAGCGTATCATTGTAAATTAAAACATAACGATTAATGTTAGATTTGTTCAAGTTTGAGAATATAATTACTTTCTTTTATTTAGACATTTATTATAGCCTCATTGTTTAATCCATGTAGGCTTTTGTACGAAAGGAAAAGTGATTCCGTCGCGCTTTTTATAATAAGTACAAAGGTTTCGACAATTTTTGATATCTTATTTTGAAAATTACGATTGCTTACCCAAAATTAATTCTTTTCAAACAGTGGAACTAACGAAGTGTGGCGGCATCACGTTTTACGTGGACAGATCGATAAAAGCTTTTATAAGGTGTAAAATATAATTAACTAGAATAAAACTTTAGGTCTAATAAGAGAAAGAAATTAAGTCTACCTGAATCTCAACTAGCGAGGGAACATATTTAAGTGTAACCACGAAGATCGAGTTTTAATCTATTCTATCATGTAATGACCATGCTAAATATCACGAATATCAACATTGTAGCTGCCACCTCAAAGGTCGAAAAAATAGCACTATATACCGTTATCACCATACATTGTGTGATCTTATCTATAGTCTAGTTTCAACTCTTTGGTTTTTTTAAATCTTTAGTAAAATACGACGTTTTCAAGAAAACCACGCCATGAATATTGTTTTATCCAATTAACCTGATAACTTATCGAGTAAAAGCTGTTTTGTCTTTAAAGTTTGGCAAAGCAAACTGTTAGAACTGGACCATAGATAAGATCACACAATGTATGGTAATAACGGTATATAGTGCTATTTTTTCGACCTTTGAGGTGGCAGCTACAATGTTGATATTCGTGATATTTAGCATGGTCATTACATGATAGAATAGATTACAACTCGATCTCCGTGGTTACACTTAAATATGTTTGTAAGACAGTTTGAGAGTATTGGTTTGACTCTTGAAAAAGGATTTATATGAAGTACTGCGAAATTCATACCAAGCAGAATTCAGAATTCTGTTTATCAACTGAAACAATGACGAAGTTCATAAGTAAAACTTATAAACCCGTGAGAAAATAGAATTTCTTGCAGAATTTTAAAATAATCAACAGAATCTTAACCAGAACATTAAAATTGTCCGTGTACTCGTTATAATGATATAGTATGAAGATGTTTGAAATTCTGAATTCTGCTTGGTATGAATTCTGCAACTGCTGAGCTTTTCTTGAGATATAGATTTTGTAAGTTTATCGAAACTCTCTTTAGAATAAGAAATCTTCAAATTCAAACGTAGATATTGATTATATTTTTGCTGAATATAGCCTTTCAAATTTAATTATCCATATACCAAAAAGAACATTTCAATCTCTGTGTAATATTTGAAAATGAATATATTGAAAGACAATAGTTTAGTTATTTCTCGACAGAAGTACTAATCTTTCTTCCATTTGTATTATGTCACTAGCGAATATTCAAATAAAAAATCAAAGGGTCAAACAAATATCTTTCTAGTTCTTTAAGAAGAAATATTCCACGTGACAGGGTGCGATAGAGAGAAAACATTTCTTTTCTTTTTATTATACACACGCACGTGGTTGCCTATTTATATGTATATATATATATACATAAGATATGAAGAAAAAACTGTTTCCAGCTGATCTGCATATGTTTTTCGAGGCCAACACGTGTGTACAACATATATGTAGAACAGAAAAGAAGATGAAAATCACCCTAACTTTAAAAAACAATATCTTTGAAATATGTACAGACTGATCAAGATCTAAATATATTGTTGATCATTTGAATAAAGACATCTGAAACGAAAATAGGCGATGATATTTACATTATCAATGAAAGATTTTCTATAAATATAAGTAAAATGTCTTTTGTATAGAGGAATAAAACTTTTATGAAGCAGATTTAAATCAATGTTTTACAATTCAATATAGCTTTTGTTGAAATTGCATGAAAAATAATGAAAGAAAGTAGATAAATATTGATCGTAAAGAAGATGGATCGATTTGGCGTATTCACGGTTTAAAGGATTTTTGCAGCACTTTTAGTCTATATTTTTTATGTTTTGGTAAAACTGCTTCATACAGACAATATGAAAACAATAGCTTTGAACAAAGCTTAGCAAGCTGCTTTTAATTTAACAAAACATATGTCTGAATTTTTCATTCTTAATGTGATGGTGTTGTTACAGAAGAAAAAAATTGCATCCTTCGATTTTAAACAAGAGAAACAAGTTTACCACTGTATATCTGATTGAAAACGCAACCGTTTATTTCTTTTTTTCTTTGTTATCCGTTTGAATTGAAAAATTCTTTTGTTCAATTTGATAACAGACATAGTGAAAGCACGTGAGTGTGCGTTTTTTTTATCTCCCATGAACGATCGTTCTATTTTATACTTGTACACATAAATAAAGGCACGTTACACATCACTTAACGTTTACAAAAATATATAAACATTGCTATTGTTCCCAATGAACCAGCAATGAGCTGGAATGCGTTACGAAAACAAATCATCGGTTTACCAAATGCTAATGGCAAAACATGTTATATTAATTCAGCTTTACAATGTTTTGCAAGTACTCCTCCCCTAGTCAAATGGTTATTTGATCATGCTGATAAGCTACAAACATGTACGTAAAATTTAACTATGAATAAAATAGTTTTCATTGTAGAACAGGGCACAAATGAAGCATTTCAAAGTAAAGCAAAAGCTTATCGTATTGTTATCATTATCATTATGAACATATTTTAGATATATATCAATGTGCTTAAATTACTTGTCGTAATTCAGTTTTATTCCAATCGTCATTCTACAGAATTGTTTTAGAAAGCTAATTGTTTTCTACTTGTTGCCTGCATAGAAAAAACACAATAAACTTATCGTTGAATTATCTTCGTATATTGTAGGTCAATTAACTGCTGGCGGTGTATTTTGTTCCTTATGCGAAATTACAAACATCATTCATTCCCTTCATCCATCCTTAACAAATGATATTGTTCAGTTACATAATTCGACAACACCTTCGGCTTATTTTCTTCAAGCACACGTTGATTTTATATCAGGCACACTTTCACCTGCAGATCAACAAGATGTTACTGAATTCATGACGTGTTTGTTCAATCATTGTATTTATTGTTTACCATTACATTCGTCTGTTTCGATTGCACCACCCTCAACAACATTCATTGATGAAATCTTTGGAATTAAAATTACATCAACTATACAATGTCTATCATGCTTAGATAGTTTCGATCGAGAAGAAGATTTACTATCATTAGCTTTGAGCGTGCATAATGTAAATAGTTTAACTGATGCATTTACCGAATTTGTCAAGCAAGAGATGATAGAAAATGATTGTGTTAATTGTGGAAAAAATTCTTCTAAAGCTAAACGTATTACTTGTGGAAAGTTACCACCTATATTAATTATTTATATGAAAAAATATCTCTATTCCACTTCGGCTATAAAACTATTAAACCAAGTGAATTATGAAGAATATTTAGACACTTCTCCTTATATAACTTCATATTTCACCGAGTCAAACAAAGAAAATCAATATGTTTATTCATCGAACAATTTATACAGATTGTATGGTGTTATATGTCATGAGGGTCCAACTCCTCAACAAGGTCACTATTATTCGTACATTAGATCTTCAGATGACAATTGGTTTCTTGCTAATGATGATGACTGTAAAACAGTCTCATCAAATAAAGTTTATAATAATCGTGATGCTTTCGTATTATTCTATAGTAGAGTATCCAGTGCATCCAGTATAAATATCTCTTCATGTCAACAACAACAACAACAGCAACAACCAAGATCTATACTCACAAAATCCAATTTGATTGATTCTTTTAATTCTTCGGTCAGTAAATCGGTATAAAAGTATTTTTAATTATAAATACAATTATTTTGATACACTTAAATTTAGATTGTAATGAATTCAACAATCGAGAGACAATCAAACATAAATCAAAATGAACAAGCTTCCAATAATAGCAATTTCTCATCCAAAAAAAAGAGAATGAGAACATTTGATGACAGTAATTTTGTTAAAATACTTGTATGAATAATCATTTTGTCATGTTCATTTTGTAGGTGATGAAAGTAGCAACGACTCTAATATGGAAGAGGATTTATTGATTTTCGATCAAAGAAAACAAAAATTTGCATCTTCGACACCTATTGCTACGCAAACAGCAAGTGATATAACAATTTTCAATAAATCGCCGAACAAGCGAAGAAAGACAAAACAAACAAATGCACATTGTCTATCAGATGAAAACGCAAATTGTGAGCCTATTTCCAGCATAGTCTTATGGAATTTTCGTCATTGATTTGATTTTAGATTCATCACGTAGATCCAATCTTCAATCGAAACTATCGTCGTTATCGATAATTGAACCTGATTATTCTATCGATAAAATTTGTGATGCTGAGCAATCGATGCAAAGTCAGTGGAAAAATACCGATTTTATGTGTAGTATTTCAATTCTTCTTTTTCTGTGTTTTAGACACTACACAAAAATTAGCGTCAGTAGCATCTGGTGTAGCTATAGAGCCTGTTTTCGAAAAAACACTTAACAAAACACATAATTTTTATTTGAATCCGACTGAACTCAGCAAATTAAATTCTTATCGGCAAAAAGAATTGAAAAAACGACGTGATCGTAAATTACTAATGTTAGGTTTACCACCTGATCCGTCATTTTTAACTAAAAAAGAATCAACAACTCAAGTTGTTTCGAAGAACTCGAAAAGTAAACACGATAATTGAATATGCCTAAGCAAAAATAGCATATTGTAGTTGAAAGAAAAGTTAACATCGAATATTTACTTTTACTTTTGCCACATTTAAAACATTACAATGCCGCATGCAGTCTCTGCATTCGGACTCGTTATTTTGGCGCAGACATGTCGAAACCAACATCTGTTCTTGTTAATTTTGTTTTACAATGTGGTGGGAAAAAGTCAGGCTGTTCATTTTCGTGTAAAGTTCATATATTTAATAATGGCTTCGGTTTTGTTGTTGCATTAAATTCGAAAATTTTTCATGATGTCAAACAAAGATATAGTCGTCCCATTCGTGGGTCTTTACGAGAAGAAATTAAATCAAAATTGAGAAGAAATGCATCCGTTTATCGTGTACACGCTGAATATGATGCTAAACGAACCAAAGAAGAAAAACAAGGTTTTAATTTCGATGCTACCGGAACAAAGAAAACTGTATTTAAAACAATCAAAGCTACGGCAACATCCGAAACGTTGCTTTCACCAAATATATCTGAATCGATCTCAGCACTTCATGATAAATTACATGTTGAAGTAAATAGTGATGGTAAAGTTTCAGGTGTACTTCAACGAGTTCAAACACGACCATTTTGTGTCTGGGCATTTACTGAAGCTTCGATTCGATTATACGACGCAATCGTTAGTCATCCGGAATCAGTGTTGAGTTGGGATGCAACTGGTGGAATTATTAAAAATACAGATACATCATCTAAACAATGCCTTTACTACGAACTAACGATGTCTCATCCAAATATAGTGGATGAAGATTCTCTGATTCCTTTGACATTCATGTTATCAGAATCACAAAGTCTTCCAGTTATTACCGAGTGGTTAACATATTTTAAATCGGCTCATAAAGAGGTATTTAGTTACAGAAAAACTAAAAAAATTCACAAAAGATCAGTTTTGACTATGATAATCTATCTTTTTCCTTTTCAAAATCTTTCGAGGTTTATTTTTGAATGATTTGTGTAATGGAAACATTATCTGTAGTAGTGGTAGTAGTAGTAGTAGTAGTAGTAGTAGTAGTAGTAATATTCATATTCTACTCCCTATACGGACTCATAAATTGCTTAGAAGACTCTTCATAATAAATATAAACTATAAAAAAGATTTGATTTAATTTTCTTGACATATTCGGTAACTTTAGATATTTCCTCACAAAAAGGACTTGTTTCCAAGACCATCAATTATGCTATCAGATCGCGCACAAGTCTTTTTACAGGCTGCTTTACGTGTATTTAATGAAGAAAGCTATAAAGATTTTCTGGAACGAGCCTATCGTATTGTAAACAACAAAGCTATGAAGGACGATTTATGTAAAACAAATATTCATGCTTGTTTGGCGCATTTTATGATGGTGAGAACATTATAACTTTACTTGTATTTCGATATGCAACAATGTTTTTTTTGGTATTTAGGAAATGCGAAAAAAAGCCAACAAATACTTACCCAGTAAAATAAGAGAATTAGGTATGTGGTCTATGGCACGTTTAGTTAATACATCTGCTTGGGAAGATGTCAAGAAATATTGGCGGTTGATATGTACCGTATTCTTGAATTACACTAAAGATGATAAAACTGATTTTGAAATTAACTGTTCTATTTTAAATGATCATATTAGTAAAATTATTAACGATTCGAACTCATCGACAGCTATACGTGAATCACAAAGATTATTAGCAACAACAAATGATTCAACTGATCCATTCGAGTTTGATGATGAAGATGATATTGAAAATGATGAATTCAATGACAATCATTTACATCCGAATGTAAATAATAGAACTTCTAATAAAAAAAATAAAAAACCTACTGGATCATCTGGCAAAAATAATAAGTCAGTACGTATTCATATATCACCATAAAATTGTTGACAGTTGCTATGCCAATTTTTTTTATTACTTGTAGATTGTTGACGAAGAAAAAGAACTAAACGAAATCGATAGCAATTTTAAAAAGGAGCTTCAGGATATTTATAATGAATGTTATGAAATCTATGTTAGATCAATAGCTCCTTCTGCTGTATCCAATGATAAAGAAAGTAAATCTATTCGACAATGGTTACTTTATTTGAATAAATGTTGCATGCCAACTGTCGTGATATGGTCGAATTTGCTGTTAGGTAAAAATCTACCATATATAACTAGCAACTGTTTCTATTCGTATTATATGTGTACTAGGAAATCGATCGAGATATGTTACATCGTCAGTAGAAGCATTTGATAATCTACTGTTAACAAATGACCAACGAACAAATGCTATATCCGAAAGACGTATGGGAATCGTTAAACGAACTCAACTAGGTATGATGTCTAAAATATAATTATAATCAAGAGAATGAATGCAGAAAAAAAATAATCTGAATGACATTTTTGCAGTAGAATTGCAAATGATGTTTCTAGTTTTTAATCTAAAAAAATTTTCATATTTATGTTTACTCGATAAATTTTGCCGATTACTCTTTCAGGTTCACATACATATCTCCGAACAGACGTAGTTCTACAAATATTAGTCGAAGATATGCAACGAATGATAGAGAACTTTAGCATTTCATACTTGGCATCAGTTGTTAATGGCAATGTTGATTGTATTGATGCAAATGATGAACAACGATTAAAGGCTGTGCAAGAAAATTGGAGAAAGAAGAATAATCGTGGCCATGGCCATTATACAAAAAATCCAAACAACGACACACAAGAAAGCTTAAAATCTTTACTTTTTTCATATTCAACTTCAGTTAATGATGGACTTATAATCCCGAAATTGCCTGTTCCTAATTGGTTAGATGTAGCTATTGGACTTTTGATGTCAATTAAATATGTTCGAGAGTCTCAACTATCACTATCAAAATCATTGTCACCTTTGATTAATGATATACTCTCTTTCATTGATAATTGGTTGTCAGCATTAGCACGTATTAAACCACCGAAAAAGACAAGTCCTGAATTAAATCAATTATTAAACACAAAATTTAATATGCCAAGCGATGATCAAGTTGATGATAAAAATCATTTGAATTTCATCTTTCACAATATTCTTCTTCCAATTATTAACCATCAAATGCCTGCAATTCGTATTAGCTGTTGTACATTATGCAAATTTACCACATATACACAATGTACCATTAATTATATTCCCATTAGTATTGTGAATGGAAAACTGCAAATAACTAGTCAATTGAAGAATTATTTTGACGGTGGCACATCTGATAATATATGTCAAAAATGCTCGATGACTATGTCACGACAATTAAAATTACTTGATCGTAAGCTTCGACTCTCAATTAAGAAATATCTAAAGGCATAGGAACACAAATCAGAAAGAAAGAAAGATTCTGCTAGTTGTTGTCTATTTTCACACTCATACTATTCAGCTTAACTGTTGATCTTTGTCTCAAGTATGAAAGGAAAACTTTTTTACCTATATTGTTTCTCTATTGTAATAGTAGAAATTGAAGCTAAATTAGCTTACTGTCCAAATGAAAACAGATTTGCTTGTATGATGAATTCTAGGCCCACCAGTTATCATTCTCAATGTTAATAATATGAATTCTTCAACTTGTGATCTAAGCAAAATTCCAGAAATTATTTGTTTTCAATCATTTTTCGAAAGATTTAACATTGGTTGTCCGTTATCAAGTATATATGATATAGTAGCTTTTGTATCTGTGACACCAAATTCGAACAAACTTCTGCTCACTACAAAAATAAAAAAACGTTGGATCATTCATTCGACATCAAAATCCATTACCAGCGCAAAAAAACTCTGTGATGCATTGGCTAACAGCCAAATGATAGTTCTTGAACGTGTTTCAGAGTGTAATACCAATTTTTTATTAGCAATAGCCAAATGCTGCTCCATTAACATTATGAACATTGAACAGACAACAGGAACCTATTACACATTACGTGATGCTGTCAAAGCAATTGAAAATGAACCATTATTTAATGCTCTTCGTGATACTTTGTCATCTAATTTGACATGTTATTACAAATGTTTAACATGTGATTGTATATCTCCTTCATTCTTGGATACATATGAATGTATATGCATTTATGAACCAGACGAAAAAGATCCACCACTATCTGCTGTACCATTAGCTATGAAAAAATCAATGAATATGAAATGTCCTAATTGTAATGAGAAAAATGAAAACATCCTTTTACCGATCCATAAACAAGTTCATCATAAATATCCATCAATTATTATGTATCATCTACCACGTGCACAACATCAAGCGCCAAAAAAATCTGTTTTTGAATTATATAATCCAACTATGGATTGTAAACAAATATACAAAACTACATCGGCAATATTAGTCGATGAATACAATTCTATATCTGTAATAGAAGTACAAAAAGGTCTTTTTTATAATCGAAATCCTTATGACATATCAACTTTTGTATCTGATGAGCAAATTAATGAATTATGTTTGACTGCTCAGTCAGTAATTATGTTTTTCGAACAAGTGAGATGCTGAAAAATATATAGCTTTATATATGTACTATGAATATGTCTTTTCTTAAATAGCAATCGAACGTCTGTTATTCCGAAGACAATATAAGTGTTCACTCATCGGATTCTTCTACGTATTCGACGACAAAAGTAGTTCATCAGGTAATCGCAAAATTTTTTTTTCTAGTGAATTCACCCAAGTTTCTCTTAATAATAAGTGATGTTATGAAGGCTTATAGCTGCTATTGATTTTCCTATACTTATTTCGCTTTTTAAACAAGTAAAAAATATCCTATACGCAATAATTGTGCCAAAATACTCTTTTGACAATTAACAACATTTGAAACGATCAAGAAAACTAAATTGTAATAATTCACCCTTCTTTATTTAGATAATACCAACAACTTGTCCATCTCCACTGGATTCTATTATTCCATATTCGCCTGCTAATACAATTTCTATTCCACCTGCAATTGCTGCTGCACCTTCAATTGAAGATCAAAATCTAGATCCGCCTGCAATGGCTGCTGCACCTTCAATTGAAGATCAAAATCTAGATCCACCTGCAATCTCTACTGCAACTTCACTTGAAGATCAAAATCTAGATCCACCTGCAATGGCTGCTGCGCCTCCAATTGAAGATCAAAATTCAGATCCATCAGCCATTGCCACTGCACCAACACTTGCAAACACAACCATAGCTCGACTACGACTCACATTGCCTGTTGCAAATCCACCTGCTATCAGAGTTTCAAATCCACGCACAAATGCAACCCGACGACAACCATCGTATCGTGTTCCAGATCCAGTTCGAGCTTCAACTGCAAATACACCTACCAATAAAATTCCAATTCCACGTTTAAATGCAACTCGGCGTCAATCCTCACTTCCTGTTTCAAATAAGATTTCAGTTAGATTTGCAATTCCACTTGTCAACACAACGCCAGTTGCAGTTTTAAATGCAATACCAGTTACAGTTTTGAATGCAGCTCCAGCTATGGGCTCAAATGCAACACCAGTTACAGTTTTGAATGCAGCTCCAGCTATGGGTTTAAATGCAACACCAGCTACAGGTTTAAATGCTATTTCAGCTAACAGTTTAAACAGAATGCCAACCACAGTTGCAAATCCAACTGCAACTGCTTTTCCACTCAATGCACCTTTGAGTGTTCGTTTTATCGATCCTTCAAGTGGTGTAAGTATGCATTCTTTGTACTATAAGAAAGAATAGAAAAGCTTCGAGGTCAGCACAGTTGCTATTACATTCTTTAAGGCAACTTTGTTGTTTGTTGTAACAATAGAAGATCTGAAAACTATGTTGATTATCGCTTCCAAAACATGATTGAAAACTTTGTTATTTTGAAAACTTTTGCAACATTTTATATTAATATACTCTTTTTATTTCATTCTAGGCATCATTAGCTGGGAAAATTATGTCACTTACTTTCAAGAAATAGCTCAAAGCGTTTATTAGAAAAAAAAGTTCTTATACTGATTATTGACTTGCAAAATAAAGTCTTAATGCTATAAGAATTATACATACAGACTTCAATTGATTGAATGTAATATAAAAGCTAAGCTAAGAAAAGAGTTAAATGCACCCAGCTAAAAGATATGACAGTCTTTCATTACTTATGAATATATTCTGAATTGATTTCACTCAAATTCTGAGTTAGTAGCATCAAATTGATAAATTTATTTGATTTCTATAGAAATCAATTTACATAACCTTAAAGAATTTATTTCGATCTATTTTTGTCCATATCAATGTCGATTTTTCCACATTGCTCTCATTTGCATCATTTTGAGAGAAAAAACTAATAATTTAATAATTATTAATTAGTCTTTTCTCGCGTAAAAGTAATGCCAATTGCTAGAAAGATTTCAATATTATGAAATATTATCAATAATAAAACTAATTCTAACTAATTATTAATACAGCAAAATTCTTTTAGCTCAAAATGTATTCCGTATTCCTATTTCGATGTATTTTATTTATATTTTTATATTTTCCCAAAAAAACAATATAATTATCGAATTTCTTATAATTTAAACGCTTAAACTGACTGAAAGTTCTATAAAACAGAATTTACCAATATTATTTTGCATCTTAAAAGACAACCGAGAATTTTATTAATTAGCGCCCTCTCTTGGTTATATGTATTCATTTCAACGGATTGTGCATTTTATATAAATGGCGGCTTTTATGTGTAGCGCAATTTGTGTGTATCTTTTCTTAACCACTTTTTTCTTCGTTTGAATATTAAAAAAAACGAAACGTTTCGCTTTGATACTAT
>ERZ778023.2063-NODE-2063-length-26776-cov-6.009319_pt1 | contig 26776 bp, 17 predicted proteins | sample MGYA00375753_ERZ778023 | MGnify/ENA primary metagenome ERZ778023 (study PRJEB29350, sample SAMN05389822) | bioreactor metagenome | isolation source: Ammonium sulfate bioreactor | place: South Africa: University of Cape Town | collected 2014-04-04 ... | reverse complement strand
CGAAGCGCTTCGCCCTCGATCTGGAGTGGACGGTGAGTTGACGGAAAGTCGGATTCTGGCATTCGGAAGTGGGAAGTCGGCGCAGGGGCGCAGTCAGAACATGGGTAACACATCAGGTTCAGAACATAGGTAACACCTGATAAGGTTTTGGGTACACATTGGGGATGGTTGGGCGACAGCCTTGGAATTGCAGCCGCTTTACCCCAGCAGTTTGGTTCTTTTTCCCTCTGCCGCCCAAGGCACCAGCAAATGGCTCTCGGAAACCGCCTGAACCATGGCTTGGCCTTATGCAGTGGTGAACCACTTCGGTAAGGCATCACATCAATGGCGGGTTTTAGGTCAATTATCAGCGGGAAAATGCCACCAGATTGGCGTCGCTGGTCGGGAAAAGGCACATCACAAAGCAGAAATTGATTAACGCCCTGTCGCGGCCATCTCGTAGGGTGTCGAGTCCCTCGAGATGGAATCCTCCCCTACCGCACCCTCAGATCAGAAGCAGTGGAAAGTCGGCACCCTCACCTACACCAAGGCGGGTCTCCTCGGTCTCTTTGCCTGGCTGCTCTGGGGCGACTTTTGCTTCACCATCATGGAGCAGGTCATTCCCAGCATCATGCCGCTCAAGTTCAAGGAACTCGGCGCGAGCAACACTCTGATGGCCCTCATCATGACCAGCGTGCCGAGCCTGCTCAGCACGGTCTTCAATCCGATCATCAGCTTTCGCAGCGACCGGACGCGGACAAAGTGGGGGCGTCGTATTCCCTACCTCCTGGGCACGGTGCCATTTCTCAGTTTCGCCCTGCTGGCGCTGGGGGTGCAGGGGCCGGTGGGCGGGTGGATTCAGTCGGTCGCCAGCACCTGGTTCTCCGGCCTGTCGATGCCGACGGTGCTGCTGATCTACATCTGTTTTTTCCTGCTGATCTTCAATTTCTTCAACATCTTCGTCAGCTGCATCTTCTGGTACTTCTTCAACGATGTGGTGCCGGAGAAGCTCATGGCGCGGTTTGTCTCCTGGTTCCGTATCGTGAATGCCGGGGCCAGCACGTTGTACAACTGGTTCATCTTCAAGCACGCCGAGACGCACTTCATGGAGATCTTCATCGGCGCGGCCGTGCTTTATCTCATCGGCTTCGGCCTTATGTGCGTGATGGTGAAGGAGGGGAAATATGCCCCGCCGCCGGAGAATATCGGGAACAAGAAAGGCGCGGTCGCCTCGGTGAAGACCTATTTCACCGAGTGCATGACGATCAGGCACTACTGGTTCCTTTATCTTACCACCTTCGGAGGAGCCATTACGGGCAGCGCCAATCTGTACATCATCTTTCAGCAGCGGTATCTCGGTCTCGACCTTGAGCATATCGGCAAGCTGAGCGCGATTAACAATATCTCTTATATCGTCTGGATCGCCATCCTGGGATTCCTCGCGGACCGGTATCACCCGCTCCGCATCACGATCATCGGCAAGATCGCCGCGCTGTGTCTGGCCCCTCTCGGTTTGATCTGGCTGTTCTGGAAACCCTCGGCCGAGGTGGTGTTTTACTTCTATGCCGTGCTGGGCATGGTGGGAACGACTGCGATCGGCGCCCTGCAGGCGATCGTGGAGATTCCGCTTTTGATGCGTATTTTCCCGCGAGCGCAGTATGGCCAGTATTGTTCGGCCCGGGCCATGTGCGGGAGTTTCTTCGGCATCACGGCGGGCGCGACGACGGGTGTGATCCTTGACCATTTGTACGGAAAATTTGGGGATCGTGTGTACCTGTTTCTCCCGTTCTGGAGTATCGCGGGATTGTCGATCACGATCGTCTGCCTGTTCCTGCTCTATCGGAGCTGGCAGCAGTACGGCGGCTTTGAACACTACGTGGCTCCCATTCCCGGGCACCAGAAAGACAGGCAGCCGCCGCAGAACTGCCCGGCCGGGGTTTCCTGAGTCAGCTCAGGACAAACCGTGCCGGGATTCCGCCCTGGGAGTGCGGAGCGACCCAGGCGTCAAACTCACCGGCCTCGGGAGCGTAGGTGCCGTCCCGATGATGGAACGCGAGATCGCCGGGGTTGAGCAGGAAGCTGACCTCCCGGGCCTCGCCTCCGGCCAGCGCGATGCGCTGAAAGGCCTTGAGCTCCTTGACCGGCCGCGTGACGCTGCCCACGAGATCGCGGATGTAAAGCTGCACGACCTCGGTGATCGGCTGGCTTCCCGTATTGGCGATCTGCGCGCTGATACGGAAGGACTCGCCTTCCGCCTTCACCTGCGTCGGTCCATACGAGACCATCGAGTAGCTGAGCCCGAAGCCAAAAGGGAACTGCGGCGTGGTCTCGGCGTCCAGATAGCAGGAGCAGAAGCCGACCGGATCGAGCGGGGTGCCCATCGGCATCTTGCGCTCCACCTCGATGGGCGGGCGACCGGTGTTCTTGTGATTGTAGTAGAGCGGGATCTGGCCGACGGTGCGCGGGAAGGTCACGGGCAGCTTTCCCGACGGGGAGAGGTCTCCGAATAGCAGGTCGGCAATGGCCGGGCCGCCCATCGTGCCGGGGTGCCAGGCGACCAGGAGGCCCGGGATGTTCTCGGCGATCCACGGGATGGTGAGCGGACGACCGGTGATCAATACGACGACCACCGGTTTGCCGAGGGCGTGGATTTTTTTCACCAGGTCGAGGTGATGTTCCGGCAGATCCAGGAAGGCCCGGCAGTGAGATTCGCCGCTGAGCCGTTCGCCCTCTCCGAGGAAAAGCACCACGTTTTCGCAGGCGGAGGCGGCTTGAAGCGCGGCGGCGTCTGTCTCGGAATGCGGCGCGGCTTCGTCGGTGAAGGCTCGCACGTAGTGAACCTGGGTGGACTCTCCGGCGGCATCCCGGATCGCTGCCAGGGGGGTGCGAATGTCGGGCAAATGACGATCAAAAGCCCAGCAGCCGATCTGGTCCAGCGGACTGTCGGCCAGTGCTCCGATGACAGCAAGGGAACCGGCTGCCTTGCGGAGTGGGAGCACGGAGCCTTCGTTTTTCAACAGAACGCAGCTTTCCCGCGCGAGCTGCCGGGCCAGGTCGAGGTCTTCCGGCCGGGCCTCAAAAGGGGCTGGCGGGAGAGGCGGCAGTGGGTTCTCAAAGAGGCCGAGGCGGAACTTGATCCGGAGGATGGAACGAACGGCGTCGTCAATACAGGAAAGCGGAATCTCGCCGCTGGAGACGAGCGACTCGAGGTGATCGAGGTAGCATGTGCTCTCCATCTCCATGCTGACCCCTCCCAGCACGCCCTCGCGGGCGGCCTCGCGGCTGTCCGCGCAGAAGCCATGCACGATCATCTCCTGGATCGATGTCCAGTCGCTGACGACAAAGCCGTCGAATTTCCACTCGTCGCGCAGGATCTGGCGCAGGGTGAAGGCATTGCCGCTGGCGGGGACGCCGTCGATTTCGTTGAAGCCCGACATGAGCGTGCAGACTCCGGCGTCGACGCAGGCCTGGAAGGGCTTCAGGTAGACATCGCGCAGGGTGCGTTCCGGGATGTCGGCGGTGTTGTAATCGCGTCCGCCCTCGGTGGCGCCGTATCCGACGAAGTGTTTGGCGCAGGCGGCGATGGAGTCGGGCCGCGAGAGGTCGTCTCCCTGGTATCCGCGCACCATGGCGGCGCCCATCGCGCCAGCGAGCACGGGGTCTTCCCCCGCGCCCTCGGCGATGCGGCCCCAGCGGGGATCGCGGGCGATATCGACCATGGGGCTGAAGGTCCAGCGCACTCCGGTCGCGGAGACCTCGCGGGCCGCCGTGCGGGCGGCTTTTTCGACGAGGTCGGTATTCCACGAAGCGGCCTGTCCCAGTGGAATGGGGAAGATGGTGTGATAGCCGTGGATGACATCGCGCGCGATGAGAAGCGGGATGCCGAGGCGCGATTCCTGCGTGCTGACGCGCTGAAACTCTGCGACTTTTGCCGCATCGAATTCGTTGAACAGGCTGCCGACGAGACCCTGGCGAACGAGTTCCCTATTGGCGTCGCTGGAGCTGTGGACCTGGACCATTTGCCCGATTTTCTCGCGCAGGGTCATTTGGGAAAGGAGATGCTGGATGCGGTTTTCGATGGTCATGGATCAGGCAAGACGGAGTCGGAGGGCGTCGTGGTTTTTCTCGGCGAGCAGGGCTTGCGCATATCGCGCGAAGTGGCCCCGCAAATCGTGGGTGTAGGATTGGAGGATGCCGCGTCCGGTGGCATTGGGATCACCGGCGAGGAGGAGTCCCATGGCGAGATAGACCTCGCGGAGTGAGAGGTTGCGCGGATCGGTTTCGATGAGATTGTCCGTGGCCTGGTCGCGCAGGGCCGAGAGTTCCGTAATGGCGTGCCCGGCCACTCCGGGTTTCTCCAGCAGATCCTCAAGGGCGTGGGCGAGCGAGGGATGGGGGATCATGGCTGAGGCGAGGGCGACGGCGCGGCAATGGGAAAAGGAGGCGTGTTCGTCGAGCGAACGGATTTTTGCTTCGATGGCGGGAATCGCAGAGGGATCGCGGGTTTTTCCCAGAGCGATAATGACCGAGTCGAGCCAGCTCATACTCGCGCCGAACTGCCCCATGCCGCGGTAGTTCCACCCTTCGTCCCAGGGGGTGTCGTACACGATGGCCGCGAGAGGGGAAGCCGCTGCGGGTTCGCCCATCATGCCCAGGATGCGTGCGGCATCGGCTCGGCGCTCCGCATCGGAGTGGAGGATCTCGGTGAGGCGGGCGCGGGTGTTCCTTGGGTGCGCGAGGAGGATGGCGATGTTCTTCAGATCGCGCCAGTCGGCGGCAAGGGCCTGCTCCAGAGCGGCGGAGTCCAGGGGGAAGGAGTCCTCTTGCTCCAGATTCACCGGCTCAATGATGCCGATGGCGACGAGCTTGCGCTGGAGAGCGCGAATGTCGAGATGACGGGGAGCCACGCCGGTCCGGGCGGATTCCGCTGCGGCCAACCCGGCGGCAAAACCCTGGTTTTGTACATCGGCCTGCATGCGCAGCAGGGGCAGCGCGTCGCGATGGGCGCTCATTCCCAAGCCTGTAACCAGGACGCCATCGACGCCTTGCGGTACCATGCAGCGGTAAGGCACCTGGGCCGACATGGGATCGTGATCGGGAGCAACCATCATGAAAACGGGGTGAACCGTGAAGCCGTGCGTGTCGAAGTTGCTGTGTGCGATGTAGACGGTGTCGGGAAAGGTGCGCCCGGCGAGAATATCCAGAGGGGAAATCTCGATCTCGCCGATGATCTGGCGACGCTCGCGGGAACTTACGATGGAGACCGTGTCGAAGGCGTCGGGGTACTTCGCCCGAGCCTCGACAAAGGCGCTCGTGACGCCTACGGGGTCGGTGTCGTCGATGAAGGTGTGGTCGGAGTTTTGATACTGGGATGTCAGCGTCTTGCGGGGCGACAGGCCGGTGCCTTGCACCGCGAGATGGTCCGCCCCGATGAGGCGACATGGCGCTCCCGCCGCAGCGGCGATATCGGAGTCTCCGGTGGCATCGACGACGGCGCGGGTATGAACAAGCCCGCTGCCGAATGGGGTGGAGACCAACAGCCCGTCGATCCGGGAGCCAGCCATCCTCACGCCGAAAGCGAACGACCCCATCCAGGCATCTCCTCCCGCGTCGCGGAGCAGGCGCTGATAGACGCGGGACTTGACCTCGGGGCTCCAGCCGGAGCCATCCTTGCTGCGGCTCCAGGAGTCGTATTGGCTGACCTCCCGATCGAGCTCGGTGGTGAATCCGGTGCGATTACCAAACCAATAGGCGCTGATGAGCCCAAGGGTGCCGACCCCGCCGAGGCCGTGCTGCGTCTCCAGGACCAGAGTGGATACGCCGGAGCGTGCGGCCGCAATCCCGGCCGGCGCTCCGCCCGTGCCGCCTCCCGAGACCACGACATCGTAGTCCCCGAGGACCGGGAAGCTCCACTGCGGAAGATCGAGCATGCCGCGATCAGTGCGCAGAAAGGCTGGGGCAAACTGGTAATCACCGGGCTCGTTGCCTCCGGTTTGTGCGTACAGAGTCTGGCTGGCGGGCCGGGATTCCACGGCGGCGGCGAGTTTCCGGCCGACATCGCGCGCGAAAGGTATCCAGACGGCGGGATCGAGGCATTCGGCTGCGCCTTCGGCAGTGACAGGGAGCAGGCTGCTCAATACCCAAAGGCCCGGGGCGGGCTGGAGATCCTGATCCGCCAGGTCCTCCAGGCTGGCTTTCGCGCCGGAGGCTGCGGCTATCATGCGCGAGGACGGGCAGGTCAGGAGGTCTGCGGTAATGAGAACGGACTCATCCACAAGAAGCGCGCGTGCGGCGTGCTCCGTCAGCATCGGATTGGTCCCGAGCGTGGAGGCGTCGATGGAGAGTTGAAATGCGCGGTAGTTTTTTGGTCCGTCTCCGTTCTCACTGGGAAAGATAAAGCCGGGCGAGAGTTCCGTGATGGCTCCGGGCCAGGAGGAGGGCAGGTTTTTCCCGAGGACAGTCCACCCGACAGTAGTCGCAACCCCGGTGCGTTCCTGAAAATTCAACCCGGCCAGACGCGCGACGAGTCCGTGATCCGATGCGTCCAGAATGTGACGACACGTTACCGCAATCAACGAAGAGCGGGTGGCGAGGATCGCGCCGCCGATGCGTCCCGAGTGATCCTTCAGAATGGCAATGGGACGAGCTTGGAAAAGGAAGGGGATGCGGGCCTCGATCAGGGCGTTTTCGAGCACGCGCTTGATCGCGCCGGGCCGGACGGGATCGGGCGAGGAATTGGTGAAGATCGCCCGCAGCAGCGGATCGGATTCCCTCCAGTCGCCAGGCCACAGCCGGAATGTCCCGGCGAAATCGCTGCCGACATAGGGCTGGTCGCTGATCAGCATGGCGAAAGATCCGGCTCGCTGGATTTCCAGCGATGCGGCGACGGCGGCCGTCGATGAGCCGACGACAAGGATGTCGACATCCTGGTAGAGAGGTACGGAGAGTGAAGGCATGGAGAGGACCACGCAGGTCGATGATGTCCACCATAGAACGGCTGGCGCGGATCGCGTTAACCGGAAGCCGACCTGGCATGTGTTCTTTCCTGATGTCCTGATAGAGCTGCTCTTTGCGGAAGGCCGGAAGTCAGAAATCAACACATCGGCAGACAGGAGGTTGCTCACCTGGAATCCGGGTTTGGGTTACTGTGACCACGAAATCTCAACCCCTCCGCTTCTCTTCCTTGCTCCCGATGAAGACCCTAGTTGCTGCTCTCTCCGCCTTTGTCCTGTCCGGTATTCTCTTATGGGCCGAAGGGCCGGATCTCCTGGAAAACGCCAAATCCGACCCCGGTTCGCTCAAGGAGCACAAAACGGTCGTCACTCCGCCCGGAGCAGACGGGGCGATACGGGTGGAATACAATGCCGACGCGGGATACCCCGGCGTGCAGATTCCCGCGCCGCCCGAGGGATGGGATCTCTCCGGTTTCACGGGCGTCGAGGCGGAGATCACCAATGACGGGACCACCGCAAAGTCTTTTGCCCTGCGCGTGGATAACAAGGGCGGAAGCAACGCCAGCAACACCGAGGCGGTGAAGGTCGGCCCCGGGGAGACGAAAAAGGTCCGCGTGCGTTTTGGCTATTCCTATGGCGGCAATCCCGCCTATCAGCTCGACCCCTCCGCCGTGATGGCGCTGCTGTTTTTCGTGAGCAAGCCGGCGGATGGCGGGGCGTTTGTGATCAAGAGCGTCGCGCCGTTCAAGGAGGAGGGAAATCCCGCTCCGGCAGCCGCAGCAGCCAAGCCCGCCGCAGCCGCGGGCGGAGAGGGTACGGCCTCTCCGAGCATCGGGGGCGAACTGCTCGACCTCGCGAAGGGCACGGCGGGCTTCAAGTTCTTCCACTCCAGCGGAGTGATGGAGGGCGACAAGCTCAAGGTGACCTTTTCCACCGGTACGGATTATCCCAACGTGCAGTTCCCGATCCCGGCGGGCGGCTGGAACCTCTCGGCCTTCGGCGGCGTGGAGGTCACCGCGACGAACACATCAGGCGCGCCGATCACCGCCGTGTTGCGGGTCGACAATCCCGGCGACTGGAAGCAGAGCCCGTGGAACTCCCAAAGCGTGAAGATCGCTCCCGGTGCGACGCAGGTCTTGCAGGCGGTCTTTGGAAAAAACAACGGCCAGCCCGGCTATCCGCTGGATGCGAAGAAGATCTCGGCCATCCAGGTTTATGTCGTGAAGCCCAAGGAGGAGATCACCCTGCTGCTGAGCAACCTCAAAGGCTACGGCAGCCCGGCCGCAGTGGCGGGCAAGTCCACGCTGACGACTCCCGCCGACCGCGACACGCCGGTGACGCCCCCGGACTGGCTGGGCAAGCGTCCTCCGGTGGCGGGCGACTGGACGCTGACCTTTGAGGATGACTTCAACGGCTCCACGCTCGACAGCTCGAAGTGGGAGGCCAGCAACAGCCACTTCAGCAAGTTCTTCTATTACCAGAAGGAGAAGGCGCGCGTGGAAAATGGCGTGCTGAAGCTGGGCGCGGAGAAGAAAGCCGTCGAGGGGCGCGAGTACATTTCCGGCCAGGTGACCGGTTTTGGCAAGTGGGCGCAGAGCTACGGGTACTTCGAGGTGCGGGTGAAGCTTCCGACCACGCGGGGGTTCTGGCCCGCCTTCTGGCTCATGCCGGATCGCGATGTCAACGGGCCGACCGACCAGCAGTCGATCTGGAATCGCAACTCGACCAAATGGGGCGGGATGGAGTTCGACATCCTCGAGCACCTGAGCGAATGGGGGCCGGGCCGTCACAATATCGCGGTGCACTGGGATGGCTATGGCGACCAGCATCAGGCCTGGGGCGATGCCAATATCTACTACGGACCCACTCCCGACGGATGGCATGTCTTTGGCATGCTCTGGGAGCCCGGCAAGCTCACCTGGTATATTGATGGAAAAAAGACGGCGGAATGGGAGAATCCGCGAGTGGGTTCCGTGCCCGGTCATCTGTTGCTTAGCCTGCAACTCGGCGGCTGGGCCACGAAGGACATCGATCTTTCGAAAATCGACGAAACCTTCGATATTGATTATGTCAAAGTCTGGCAGCGCAAGGATCTCGCGGAAGCTGCCAGCAAGGTCGATCTCAGCATCCCCGCCAAGAAGTAACTTATGAAATCCCTCGTCCTCATTTCCGCCCTCTGTCTTCCCTCGCTGCTCCTCGCGGAGGGAACTATGCCGTCGCCGACGACGGAGGCTCCCACGCGCGCCGTGATCGATCTTGCCGCGCCGGGAGCGGAAAAGCTTCTGATCCCGAGCCATGCCTCGCAGGTTCAGGTGCAGCAGTCTGCTGCTGGCGGCATTGACGTGTCCGTCGCCGCCGGGCCTGCCGGCTTTCCGGGCGTGCGGATCGAGCCCCCGAACGGCGCCTTTGACCTTTCTGGCGCTGGGTTCGTCGAGATGCGGGTGACAAACACCGGCTCCGCCATCATCAGCGCGACGCTTCGGGTCGACTCCGGGGAGAGCAGCACCAGCGGGTCGGCCTACTTGAAACCCGGCGAGACGGGGACTGCGCGCGCCTTCTTTGCTTCCCCCGGCAAGGGCTCCAATCCCCTCGATCCCGCCAGGATCACGCAAATCCTCATCTTTATCGGAAAGAACGAGACGACGGCGCGGTCATTCCGCATCGAGTCGCTCATGGCGGGGGGACGCGAGGGAGACACCGCCCCGATCAATCCCAACACCGTGCGGGTCAAACCGCAGAATGGGGTGATCTTTTCCCCGTCGGTGCCGGTCGGTCCCGCCACCCAGCTGAATGCGCGCAACGGCGCGAAGGCCGAGGTGACAAGCAGCAAGACGATCAGCGTGGATTTCACCGGCAAGCCGGATGAAAACGTGCAGCTACGGCCTGCGAAGGGATATTGGGACCTTGGAGATTTCCTTCAGGTGGCGGTGAAGGTGAAGAACACCGGCTCGCACCCGGCCTCGCTGACCGCGCAGCTTTCCAGCCAGGCGGACAGATCGGACACGGCCACGCCCGCCAGGCCGATCGCTCCCGGCGAAACGGTGGATCTGGTCGTTCCCTTCATCCCGAACACGCCGTTCAAAATCATCTCCGTCCCAGAGCAGAACCAACTGGAAGGCAAGCAAAGCTGGGGTCTGGAGCCGACTCCCGGCGCGCGTTATTTCAGCCACCAGACGAATGGACTGATCCTTACGCCGCCTGCTGGTCAGGACCCCTCGTCCTTTGAGATCCTGGCCGTCACGGCGGGAATGCCCGAGGGTGATCCCCGACCGGAATGGCTGGGCCAGCGGCCGCCGGTGGAGGGGGAGTGGGTGAAGACGTTTGAGGATAACTTTGACGGCACGACTCTCGATGAATCGAAGTGGAACGTGTATTCCGACAACTACTGGGACAAGCGCGTGGGCTTCTCGAAGCAAAACGTCCTCATTGGCGACGGCCTCGCGCGACTCCGCATTGAGAAGAGGGCGGGTTTTCACAATGATGATCCGAACGCGAGGGCGACGGAGTTTGCGACCGGGTGGCTCGACACCTATGGCAAGTGGCGGCAGACCTACGGCTACTACGAGGTGCGGGTGAAGCTGCCCACCGTGCCGAGCATGTTTCCCGCCTTCTGGCTCATGCCGCAGCGTGGTCCGGCCGAGTGGCCGAGGTATCGCCAGGCGAGCACCAAGGAGGGAGGCATGGAGTTTGATGTCTTCGAGGGTCAGTCGATGTGGGGGCCATATCGGACGACCTTTGGCGTCCACTGGGATGACTACGTGAAGTACCACAAGAGCGCTGGCACCTCGTCTCACTACAATCGCCCCGACAAGGAGGGCTACCTGACCATCGGCATGCTCTGGCTGCCGGGCCATATCTCGGTTTACTCCCAGGGCCAGTTGCACGGGAGCTGGGATTCCCCGCGCGTGGGCTCGGCGACGTCATTCCTGATCTTTGACATGCTGCCGGGCGGATTTGAGTACGATCCGCTCGATCCGGCGAAGCTCCCGGCCGACCTTCAGGTCGATTACGTGCGCGTCTGGCAGCGCAAGGACCTCATGGAGGCGGGCAAGAACTAGGGGGAGTGAAACGCAGGACCGGCGGGAAACGCCAGCCGGTCTCGCAGCGGGTCAAAGCGAGGCGCGCCAGTGGTCTGGCGATCCCCGTCAACGATGCCAAGCCGGCCCTTGCAGCCCCAGTCAATGTCGGCTTCTCGAAGACCGGGATGATGACGAGCTACAAGGCTTTCCGTTCCGGCATGGGAGCCAGGCTGAGCACGACAAACTCGCCCGCCGGAGAGCGGACAGCCCGCCAGGCGTGAAACCTCGATGGTCCCGGCAAAGCCAGAGGCCATTCTGGTCCGGGTGCAAGGCGGCTTGAGGTCCGCTAAATGACCGGGCGATTTTTATTCTCCAGAAAACGGAACCGTCTCCCGGGTCATGTATTGGCAGCTCCTAGCGCAGGGCGGCGGCATCGGCCTGGAGGCGGCGCTGGAGATCCTGACGCTGTTTCACCTTCTGAAGGGAGGCGGCAAATGCGGGCGGGAGGATGGCCGGGCTGGCCGGGGGTTCCCCGAAGCGATAAACGTAGAGCGCGCCATCCGAGGTGTAGCCGAGGGGGAGTCCGGTCTGGGCATCGATCCAGGCCTCGGCGGCCACGATCTCCTGACCGTCCACCTTGCCGCGGAGGACGTAGTGGTAGGCCGGGATGGTCTTGTTGAAGAGGGTCACGGCGTCGTAGTACCTTTTGTCCACCCAATTGAAACCGGGGTAGCCGGGAGATTTCACGGGATTTCCCACGAGGCGAAAGATTTCCTTCTGGTCGTATCCCTCCTCGAGAGCGGCGAAGGACTGGATGACGACCTTTTCCGGGCGCGATGAGGCGGCGGACAGCGCCTGCCCCTGGATGTACCATACCTCTTCCTTCTGCCCGCTGGCATAGGTGATGAGATCGCGCTTGAGTTCTCCGGTGCAGATGGACTCGATGCTGGTCACGAGCGACCGGGGCTGTGGCGGGGCGGTTTCCTTTTTCTCCGTCGAGGGAATCTCCTGCGTCGTGATCGTCCAACTCGCGTTTGCGGCCATCGGCTTGACCAATGGTTCGCGCGGCGGGGGAAAGCTCTCCAGGTTCTGGCCGGGAGAGGCGGCGTGCAGGACCGCTGCTCCCAGAATCGTGCAGGCCAGGGTGATCGCGGTTTTCATTCCGTCACGACCTCCAGTTTTTGATCCAGTACCTCGCCGGTGAAGCGGTCGATGGCGACGTGGAGCCAATAGCGCCGCTCGCTTTCGACGATGAATTTATCGAGGGCATTTGCGTTTGGCCCGTAGCGTCCAGACTGGGCGATGATGTCGATCATAAGATTCCACGTGCGCGTCTGCGTCGTGTCGATCAAGGCGCGTACAAAGGCCTCGCGCCGCAGCTTGAGGTTCTGATTGTCGAGCGAGGTGAAGTTTGTGCTCAGGGTGGGGCCAGTGGCCGGGCTGAGGAACGGGCTGACCGCATTGGCGAGGTCGCTCTTGTTGGCGATCTTGTTGGTCGAGGTGAATTGCGTGATCGTCCCGGCCAGGGTTTCGGCATCGCTGGCGGAGAGCGTCGTGTTGCTCACCGGATCGATCACGGCGTCGGTGAGGAGCGCTTTCAGGACACTGGCATTGCGCGTGTTCAGATTGACGCGACCGGAGACGACGCGCTCGGTGGAGTCCTGGACGGTGAAGACATCGAGGAGGGCGGAGTCGGCGCTCTTCGAGGAGAAAAAATCCGCCGTGCGCCAGGGATTGTCACGGAAGACAAAACCCAGTTCACCCACCGAGCGGAAGGGACGGTTCAGGATGACGGGCTTGTCGAGAGCTCGCTCGAAGGGATTGCCCGAGGCGGCGCTGGTATCGACGAAGAGTCCCGAGTCCGCAGTGCGGCGAAGACCGTCGTTGTCGGTGTAGCTGGTATCCGTTCCGGCACCTGTGCGGGTAACCGTGTTGCTGGTCGAGGAGATCGCGGTGTCGCTGCCGTAGTTGTTCCGGGCGAGCTGGGCGGGGAGATAGGACGTTCCGAAGATCGCGGGCTTCTGTTGCACGAAACTACTATCCCCGCCGTAACCTTTTTCCAACGGCGTAGCATTATTTGTTGATGACCACAGGATCATGTTTTGTGTTGCCAAGATCGATGCAGATCCTCTGCGTGTGAACGTCCATGCGTTGAAACGCGTGGAGCGGGGATCGTTGGAGGCAAAGATCAATGAACGGTCCCAGGTATTGCACTGCTCAAGATATACCGTTCCCGTTGAGGGGGGAGACGTCCACGGATCAGTCTCGTTGAATCTGTGTGATATGGCTCCAGAGTCTGTATTATACGTCCATCCAGCGGGATAAGTGCCGCCCAGATAGGAGACAAAGTTTGCAAAGGATGATTTTTTATCCGACCGGTAATTGGCAGAGACAATGGAAAAATTCCCGCCGAAAGAGCTAAACCACGTGAGTTCATTGTTCATGCCGGTGGCGAACTGATAGGGAATCCACGCTCCCGACGGGGATTTGAACTCCATCACCGCGTTGAATGGGCTGACGCTATTATATCCCAGGGTTACCTTTGTACTCTGAAAGCGATCCGTGGTGATGACGCTGTTCAGGCCGAGTTTGTAGGGAAAGTCATGAAGGCGGAGGGCGGCGATATTGGTCGTCAGGCTCATTCCAAGCGGATAGGCCTCCACCCATTCGCCCTCGTCAAAGTTTGAAGGGGAGGTGGAGACCGGCTTGGTTCCCTGGAGATCCGAAACCATGAGGGTGGATGGCGTGGTGAATCCGGTCCGTGCCGCCACGCTGAGTTCGATGGCTTCATCGAGGTCGGCGGAGAATCCAGGCTCTGACTTGGAGCCGAGCGTTGAGGTAAGCACCGAGGGATCGCCATGCATATTGTAAACGCCCACCGAGCCCCGCACGCGGATGCGGAGTTCGGGTATGCTGGCTGGCGTCGTGCGGTGCGGATTCCAGAGGTTGAAGGAAAGATAGACTGCGGCCGTGGCGCTGGTTTCCCCCTCGGTCTGCGGAGAGGAGTAGGGCACGCCGAGGACCGGGGTGACGGAGATGATGCCGGGAAGGCTCTCCACGCCGCAGGCCTGCCATGGGCTGCCGCTTTGCTGGTACTCGATCACGGTGGGATAGGAATCCGCGTCCGCCTGGTCGATGGCGGCTGCGCCCATCCGCAGGAGCTGAAAGGCCGGAAAGCTCTGATGAATGCTGAGTTTGTAGGAAGTGCCGCTGGTGATGCCGGCATTGCCATTCACGCCGAGCGAGCCGCGCAGGATGGCGGCCTGGAGCAGCTCGAAGAAATTGGGCGCTCGCCCCTCGCTCGCCACCTGATCGAGGGTTTTGATCGTCGATTGGGCTGTCAGCTCCTCGTATTTCCAGACATTGACCCCGGGGAGATTGGGGTCCGCCGAGGGGCCCCAGGACAGTCCGAAGCAGGCGCGGATGGCGGAGGGAGAGGCTCCGTCCGGCCCATTCGGCCCCACCCAGGCGAGCCGGGAGAGGGGGAAGCGGCGCTGGACGACGGGGTCGCCCGCCTGCACGCTGAATGTCTCGGCTGACCCCGTGCTCGTGTAGTTGGTGAGGGTATTGGCCGATCCAAAGCGCACGCCGGGAAGGAGCCTGTTCGGGTTGCGGTTTGCCGCGGTGAAGGGGGAGGAGTTGGAGATGCCCGCATTGTTCCTGTAGGCATAGAGAGCGGCGTTTGTGCCCCCGAGGTCGCTGGCGTTGAACATCGGCCCCCAGCTGGGTGCGTTGCGGTCGCGGGAGAAGGTGGTGAGGTTGGGCAGGGCATTTGTCGTCAGGCCGGCGATCTGATCCTTCGCGGCCTTGATCAGGTCCTGGCGGCTGAGGAAGGTGTTGTCGCCTGGATAGACCGTCTGTCCCGCGTTGGTTGCGAGGAAGTTTGTGACATACTGCAGGTAGCCCGACCGGGTGGCGGCGTTGCGCCAGGCGATCAGCTTTTGGACATCGATGGCGAGATTGGTGTCGCTCAGCGACGTGCCGGGGAGGACGCCCTTGATCTCCTGGAGGTCGGAAGGGCTGAGGGTGGTCGGGTACCCGGCCTGGGTGATGTCGAGCAGCCCGCCGGTGTCGTAGATGGCGTAGGCGAAGCGGCCAATGACGAAGTTCGTATTGCCGGGAGATGAGTTGTTCAGCGTGTTGCCGGTCGTTCCGAATCCGCCGCTGCCGCCGTCCGTGACGCCCGAGCGGGTCATGAGGATCCAGTTGGGCGTGTTGGTTGCGCCGGGGAATCTGCCCAGCTGCGGGAGGTTCCAGCGGTTGGTGTCGACGAACCGCCCATTCGCGGCGGCGATGGAGGTATTGACTGATGAAGCCACGAGCCGGCCGGAGGAGAGGGTCCCGGCATAGGGCGGGGTGGTGGTGCTGATCTTGACCAGGTTGGACATGTCGGCATTGGTCCCGACATATTGCGGCATGATGTTGGTCGATGAGACGTTGGTGTAGACCGGCTTCCCGGGGTAATCGAGGAGCGGGGCGGAGTCCTTGCCCATTTCATTCTGGAGCTCCGCGACGATGCGGCGGAGGCCGCCCACGCCGACGTACTCGGCGGTGATGGACTGGCTGTAGCTGTAGGATGCGGTACGCTCGATGCGCATGGCCGCGACAAAGGCCACCAGGATCAGGCTGACGATCACCACGAGGGAAAGCACGGTGATGAGCGCGACGCCCCGGGTGCGGCGGGCGGGATTGCGGCGCGGGAAGAGGTCAGGGGAGCGAGACATAACGTTCAAAGATCTTCAGTCCGCTGGCGAGGCTCTGCGGGTAGGCGCTCCAGTCGAGGTCGTTTTTGAGATATTGTTCCCAGTCTGCCTTGATGCTGTTGGTGCCGGTGGAGTGGGAGGCAAAGCCGTTGCGCAGCGCGGAGATTTTTTCGGGGGTGAGGGCGAGCCGCTCCAGCGTCTTGTCATCGACCACGGCGATGCCCACCGAGGCGGCCTTGGGCCTGTTGGTCGCCGCATAGCTCGTCGACATCGAGCCATCGGCGTAGACGAACTGGATCTGAAAACCGACGACGCCCGGAGCGGTGTCGCGGGCGATGGCTCCAGTAGGAGCGTTGGTCACGCCAAAGGCGGGCGAGGCGGAGGCATTCCAATCCTGCGCGAGATCGGCCCGCTGGAGGATGGTGTTGGTCGTGGCGCCGAGATCGTACTGCACCCAGGAGAGGTTGCGCGTGGTCGAGGCGCTGCCGCCAAAGCCGGGGCGCTCGGTGAAAAACGCGACAGTCTGGCCGGGAAAGGCGGGGAGGTCCTTGCGATACACGCCGCCCTGGAGGTCGCGGGTGAGCAGATCCATCATCGCGCGGCCCTTGGTGAAGTTGTTCACCTTGGCCTGCCCGGTGAGCCAGGTCTGGCTGGTGGCCGAGAGCATCTGCGCCAGCACCACGGAGATCAGCGCCAGCACGGCGGTGGCCACCAGCAGCTCGATGAGGGTGAAGGCCGCGGCCCGCCGATGGCGGAAAATGTCAATACAGCGGGACATAGGTGGATACCTCGTATCGCCCGGCGGCGTTTGATGCTGCCGCCTGATACGGCCAGCTGAGCATGAGATAAATCTGGCTGAGGCGGGGGCCGGTGTCGGCGTTGGTTCCGGCCCGGCAGACGATGCGGTAGGCGGGAGTGCTGTTGGTGCGCCCGTCCAGCCCGACTGTACCGCCTCCGGACGGGTAGATATCGCCATAGGCCTTGGTCAGGTCAGCGGTCGGGATGGCGAAGTTGGTGAGATTGTTGGTGGCGGCGGCGCGGGTGGCGAGAATCTGGGACGCGAGATTGGCCGCCTGCACCTGCTCCTCGGATTCGCGCCCGGCTCGCAGGCCGGTGCTGAACAAACCGAGCAGCGCAACAAGCACAAACGCGCATATGCCCAAGGCAAGCACCACCTCGACCAGGGAAAAGGCCCGCGAGCCGCCTTTCATCGTCTCAGGGGCGGAAAACCGCTGTCTGGCCGGTGAGGCCGTTTACGCGCAGGACGGCGACGTTGTTGGCGTCCCCGGCTTTCCCGCGGGTGGGGTGCAGGCCAAACTCGATCACGTCAATGACGCTCGACGAGACCCGTGCCTCCCCGGTCGGTGTGAACTGGATGACGCGATCGAAATCCACCGCAGATGTGGCGCCCGGGAGTTTCACCCGGAAAATGGCGGTGTTCTCGGAAGGGGTATTATTGATCGAGGTCGTGCTTTTCCCGCTCAGGCCGGGAATCTCGGTTTTCGTGTATTTGCCCGCCTCCTCGAAGCGCATCTGGTCAAAGGTGCGGGGACGTGCGATGAGGTCGATCTGGCTGTTGGGCACGGCGCCGTAGTCGGACCATGGGGCGGGATCGGTGCCGGATTTTGAGGCGAGGACGACCATGCTGAGTTCATCTCCGTTGGAGCCCTCGGGGTTGGGGCGGAGGGCCACCCAGACGTAGGTGTTGCGTGAGATGGCATATTGGCGCGCCTGGTCCAGCGCGCCGGAGAGCTCGATGAGGGACTGGGTCATCTGGCTGCCCTTGGCCATGGAACTCAGGGCGGGGGCGGCGAGGGAAACGAGGACGCTCATCACGGCGATCACCGTCAGGAGCTCCACGAGGGTGAAGCCATGGCCTTGTTTGCGAGCGGTGGTTTTCATGAGGGGCTTGTGGTGTTTTCTTGGCGTCGGATCGGTTTTCCTCCGCGGATCGATTCTCCAGATGCTGGAAATGATCAGGCTGGGGGATTGCCCGATGTCGGGTGATTACGAGGGCACTGTAGTCCGGGGGTTCTACTTGACGGTAGTCGGATGCCGATTGCCATTATGTCGTTTTCCGATGGGGTTATGAACGGATTAAGGTGGGGGTGTTAGGGAAGGCGATGCTTTCCGTGAGGACAATATCCGGCGTCAAAAGGGGGGGATGGTTATTTTACCTCTGAAGAGCCAGACATGCAACCTGCCCTGATCGAGTCCTCCCCTCGCGGCGTATCGTCGTGGAGTGAACCGTTTTCCCCGGGGGAAGATCTGTTTTCCCGCGAGGTCGACATGAAACGACACATCTGGCGTCGGGAGGAGACTCACGCTTGGTGCCACTTTAGGGGCAGGATGCATGGGGTCCACCCACCTCACCATGAACCGAAGTCTAAACTCCCTCACGGTATCCCTCCTCGGTATTCTTCTTGTTGCAGGCTACGCCACCGCTGCCACGGTTATCGACTTCTCGTCTGCCGAGGGCTATACAAATGGCGTCCTTAACAACCAGCCAGGAACCTCGGGAACGTGGAAGACGTCGACAGGCGCCTCCTATGCCGAGTTTCAAGTGAACACCTCCGATGGGGGATCCGTCGCGCTGAGCACCACGGCAAATTCAAAGATCGCGGGCTATTCGGAGCAGGTTTCTTTCCTGTCGAGCGGTCCGGTGACGATGTCGATGGAGTTTCAGTTTACTCAATCTTCGTCCACCGCTGCCGGTGCCACCAGTGCATTTGGGCTCGGGTTTTCCACAGGCCAGTCCACGGCATTGCGAGGCACCTCGGCGGTCTATCTGGGGCGTTCGGCCGGTACCGACAGCTACCGCATGGCGGCGTTCAGCTTCGCCTCTCTGCTCGTTACGGGTGCGCAGATCGGTCTCGACTCGGCCTCGTCCGATACCCTCTCGGATGTGATCCGGCTGACCATCACTCTCAATGCCGTAAACTCGACCACGTGGAGCGGCACCGCGACATTGTACAACGTGACGACCGGCACGCAGATCATCACCTATACGAAAAACGACATTTCGGCGGGGGATCTCTCCACCTCGCTGTACGGTGGAATGTTGATTGGCGGCTCCATGGCAACCTCCGGGCTCTCAAGTGTCTCGGTGTTCAACTACACGACGACGGTCCCCGAGCCTGGCACCTATGTCTTGCTGGGTCTGGCGCTGTGCGCCATGACGGTCTACGTCCGTCGCCGGAAGGTTTTGATCTCCCGCTAGCCTGACCGAATAGGGTCGGATGAGCCGCTGATGAATTCCGCTTGCGGGGTCATCAGGGTTCTTGCGTTTGGCGCGCCGGGACTTTGCCTAGGGCTTCTTTTTGATACTGCCCGGGAGTCATCCCCGTGACGCGCCGGAAGACCTTGCTGAAGTGTACGCGGTCGGAGAACCCGGCCTGATCCGCCGCCGTGCCGATATCGATCTTGGGATTTTCCAACAGCCGCTTGGCGCGCTCGATGCGCGTGTGCTGGATGTAGGCGCTCAGGTCGACGCCGGTATGCTGCTTGAATTTGCGACTCAGAAAGTCCGGATGACACCGCAGATGCGCGGCGAGATCCTTCACGATGAGGGGTTCGTCGATGTGCGAGGTGATGAAGTGCATCGCCTCCTTCACCACATAGGGCGACGCCTCCGGGTCGTCGTAGGGAAACCGCTGGGAACGGCGGCGATAGATGTCGGGCCTCACGCCCGCCACGTCGCAAAAATACTCCGCCAGCCGGACCACGGTCTTCAGCGTTTCGCGATGCCGCGGAATGGAGGAAGGCTCGATCACGGTGATGCCGCCCAGCTCCTTGAGGTACGTGTCGGGATCGATGTTGAAGCGCGTGCAGTGTTTGCGAATGCGGCGGCGGGATGCACCCTCCTTGCCCTTTACCAGGACGGAACCGTAGTAGAACACGCCGAGCATCCAACCGTGAAAGACGAGTGGCTCGGCCATGTCGAAGAGGCCGAGGTGGCAATACCCGGAGACACCTTCTCGGCGATGGTTGACGATGCGGTTGACTGCGGCCTTGTTGCGGATGCAGTGCTTGCGTCCGTGCGGGTTGGATTTGATGAACTCGCAAAAATCGCACGAGTGCGTGAGATGCAGCCAGTCGAGCTTCATCTGGGGCACATCCTCGTGCCACCCCGTGCTCCAGCCCGTGAAATCGTCGAAACTCATGTGCAGGCCCGTCTCCTGTTCAAAGGAGACCATGACAGCCTGGATCAGAGGAACCTTTTCAAGAAGCGGCTCCGGCGGTGCTGGGGGGAGAGGAGTGGAAGCAGTCATCGGAAGACGACACAAGACGAATCGGCGTGGGACTAACGACTCATCATCAAAGCATACAATATCTCGATGATCAACACCGCAACGCCGGACCCCTGCGCAGAGACATGCCCAATCACCTCGAGACTTTCCATCACGCAGCGGATGAGCTGCCAGCCGCTCGCCTGCAGCCGGGGACTTCGCAAACACTGAAATTATCCGGGCGGGAGATACCGCTCGATGACTCGTGGGACGTGATCGTCATCGGCGGCGGGCCCTCGGGCTCGGCGGCGGCGACCTCGGCGGCACGCGAGGGTGCGCGCACCTTGCTCATCGAGTCCACCTCGTGCCTGGGAGGCTCGGGGACGAGCGCCCTCGTGCCAGCCTGGACGCCTTTTTCGGATCAGGAAAAGATCATCTACTGCGGCATCGCCGAGAAGGTCTTCACCGCGGCCAAGGACGGCATGGCGCATGTGAAGGACCAGGACCTGGATTGGGTGCCGATCGACGCCGAGCGGCTCAAGCGCGTCTATGATCAGATCGTGACCGAGTCTGGCGCGCAAATCCTCTTTCAAACCGTTCTCGCCGGGGTGGAGCGGGATGACGCCGGGCGCGTCACCGCCATCCTCATCGCCAGCAAGAGCGGGCTCTCTGCCCTCCGGGCCTCAGTGTATGTCGACTGCAGCGGCGATGCCGATCTCTGCGCCTGGGCGGGAGCGACTTTTCAGAAAGGCGACAGCCTCGGCCAGACGCAGCCTGGGACGCTCTGCTTCACGCTGTCAAATGTCGACGAAGACGCCTACCTGCATGGCCCCGACCTGGGCTGGTGGAATCCCGAAAGCCCGATCCATGCCATCATCGCCTCGGGCCGCTACCCCGAGATCCCCGACAAGCACATGTGCCACAACCTCGTCGGCCCCGGCACGGTCGGGTTCAACGCGGGGCATGTCTGGGATGTAGACAATACAGATCCTCGCACCGTCTCGCGCGGGATCATCAAGGGGCGCAAGCTGGCCCTGGCCTATCGCAATGCGCTGGCCGAGTTTCATCCGGCGGCGTTTGGAAACGCCTTTCTCGTGGCGACGGGATCGGTGCTCGGGATACGCGAGACGCGGCGCATCCTCGGCGACTATGTCTTGCGGGCCGAGGACTATCTGGAGCGGCGCTCGTTTGATGATGAGATCAGCCGCAACTGCTACTTCATCGACATGCACCTCACCAAGGAGGAGGCGCGCAGCAAGGGAGAGCTGGACGCCGCGCTGCGCTTTGACCGCTATTTAAAGGGTGAGTCGCATGGCATTCCCTACCGGTGCCTCACTCCCCACGGCCTCAAGAATGTGCTGGTGGCGGGCCGCTCAATCTCCTGCGATCGCGCCGTGCAGGGCAGCGTCCGCATCATGCCCGTCTGCCTGGCCACCGGCGAGGCTGCGGGCATGGCGGCCGTGCATGCGCTGCGCCTGCCCGAGGTGGATGTGCATGCTGTCGACACGGACCGCCTGCGGTCGCGGCTGCGCGAGATGGGAGCCTATCTCCCGGATGCATCCCCCTGCGCCGCCAGGGCCGCCGGGGAACTTGTCAATACATAGCCCGCCTCTTCCCGGGCCTAATGTTCCAGTGTGATGGCCCGGAAAGTGAACGTATTGTTTTCCTGCCCGAGTCCGGCGAAACCGAGGACGCAGTTGCTGGTCGTCTCCTTCGCGGGAAACTTGATCGTAAAGTCGTTCCATTCCTGATCGATGGAGATGTCCTTGCGCAGCAGGATTTGCTGGGGAGCGTCCTGCGGATGGATAAAGACGATCACCCGGCCGGGCTGCGCGGCTTTTGCCTGAAAGCGAATGATGTAGCTCTGGTCGGCATCGACTCCTCCAAACGTACGGTAGATCCGTGCGTCAGCGGAGCTGGATGAGTCCGGTGTCACATCCGCGACGACCACCTGCAGGGCGTTTTGGCCGTCCTCCGTGGTCACGGAGGCAGACATGGTCATGCCGGGTGCCTGCTTGGTTTTCCAGGAGGCTCCGCCGTCCGTCAGCCAGTCGTTGTTGATGTCCTCTGCGGACAGCGATGGCAGCGCGACAGCAAGGAGGGCGAGAGTGACGAGAAAGCGTGGCGTGTTCATCATCGAGGGGTTCCCGGAACAGTAGGGCAGGATGCCGGGAGATTCCAGTTTCAACCGAGCGCCGCGCCATTGGTGCGGATGACTTCCGCATACCAGGAGCCGGAGTCTTTGAGGGTGCGCTTGTGTGTTTGATAGTCGATGTGGATCAGCCCGAAGCGGTGCTTGTATCCCTCGCCCCATTCAAAGTTGTCCATGAGCGACCAGTGGAAATACCCTTGCACATCGACTCCTTCCGCGATCGCGCGGTGAAGCTGGCGCAGGTACTTGCCGAGGAAATCGATGCGGCCGGCGTCATGAACCCTGCCGTCGTCGGCCACCCAGTCTGCATGGGAGAGGCCGTTTTCCGTGATGACGATCGGGAGCTTGTAGCGTTCCTGGAGAAACTTCGGTGTCCAGTAGAGCGCATCCGGGGTCATGGCCCACATGAAATGGGTGTGCGGGTGGCCCGCGGGGAGCGGAGCCGCCACCGGACTGCCGTCGGGCCCGGCCTTCACGATGCCGTTGCTGTAGACATTGCATCCGTAGAAATCCAGCGGCTGGCAGATCGTGCGCATCTCCGCGTCGGTGAATTTCGGTACGGCGCTGCCATAGGCCTCCAGGCCGGCGGCTGGATAATGCCCGAGCACCACGGGGTCGGCCCACCAGGTCGCATTCCACACGCTGTCGGGATGCACTTCCGCCATGGCCAGCATCGCAGCGGCCTGATCCTCCGGCGATTCCGTGGCGGGAGAGTATCCCGCCCCCACGGGCGCCCAGCCGATCCTGGCTGGAGCCTTTGCCCCGGCCCGGATGACCTGAGCCGCCATCCCGTGAGCGAGGAGGCAATGGTGGGCGGCGAGCAGCGTTTCCCGCAGGCTGACCGAGAGGCCCGGCGCGTGCTGCGCCCCGGTGAAATATCCCAGCCCGATGAAACACTGCGGCTCGTTGAGCGTAATCCAGTGGCGGATGCGATCGGAGAAACGCGCCACGATGACGGCGGCGGAGTCAGCGAACCACCTGGGGGCATCCGGGTTCAGCCATCCTCCGCGAAGGGAGAGCTGATACGGGAGATCCCAGTGATAAAGCGTCGCCCAGGGCGTGATGCCCGCCTCAAGCAGGGCGTCCACCAGACGGTCGTAGAAGTCCAGCCCCCTGTCATTCGTGGCGCCCACGCCCTCCGGAATGATGCGCGGCCACGCGAAGCTGAAGCGATAGGCCTGCAGGCCGATCTGGCGCATGAGGGCGATGTCCTCGGGATACCGGTGATAGTGATCGCAGGCGACATCCCCGGTGTGCCGCCCCCAGACTTTTCCATCGTGAGAGAACATGTCCCAGATCGACGCGCCCTTTCCGTCGGCATCCCAAGCCCCCTCGATCTGATAGGAGGCGGTGGCCGCTCCCCACGTGAAATTCCCGGGAAACTGAAAAGAGGAAGGTGTTTTCAAAGCCCGGACAGGGTATCGCAAAGCCTCCCCCTCGCGTAAGTTTCGCTCCTGATGGGAGAAGTGCGATTTGCCGACTTCGATCATGCCGCCGCGAGGGAATCTCCCAAGAATGAGACGCCAGATGAAGGTGATCGAAACATCCGTGTTCCGATACATTCCTGGCAGTCGGGTCCAGACGCATTCCCTGGTCGCATCACGCCAGAGCAATCATGGCCAGGAGTGTTCTCTCTTTCGGGTTGGTAGACTATCGCACGTTGATGTGCGAGCGGGAGTAGAGGCTGCGGTACGCACGCGGGCTCATGCCCTGGGATTCGCGGAAGAGTTTGCGGAAGTAGCGGGGTTCGCGGAAACCGCTGGCGCTGGCGATTTCGTCGATATTCTGGTCGCTTTCCCTGAGAAGACGACGTGCTTCGGCGATCTGATTTTTATGAATGGCTTCGCTGAGGGTCTGGCCAAAGACCTTGCGATAGACACGTCCGAGATAGTCGGGATGACAGCCGATAGCCGCCGCCACCGCGCCGGCGTGAAGGCCGGTGGCGAAGTGCGTGGCGATATGGCGCTGCGCCCGGCCCGCGAGGTTTTCTTCACTGGGCGATGTCTTGATCTCCGGGGAGTGAATCTCCAGGAGCATCAATCCCGCGAGGAGACGCGCCTGCTCGGCGGAAAGGCGTCCGGATTCCTGGTCGTCGAGGTAGCGGTGAAACAGCTCGGTCAGCCTTTCCGGGCGTTTCGGCGTGGCCTGTTGGGCGATGGGTTCGCAGGAGTCTGATTTGCGGCGATCAGCCTGGAGCCGGAAGTGCAGCCAGTAGAAGGAAAGATCGGATTCATAACCGCCCGTGCCGCGATGGGAAATCTTGGGCCAGAGGATGAGGGTCTGGCCGCCGGAGACGACGAATGACTGATGCTCATCGGCGATGAGGAGGGTTCCCGAGCGCACGAAGATGATCTCGTAGGTCGGAATCACGCGCTGAGGATGGCATCCGAAACCAGGCGAGACAAAGAGCCCGGCGTTTTCCGGATGGAGGGTATGGACGCCCCGGTAGAGAAAAGTCATGAGATCGGATTTGTTCCGTTCTTTTACGGAAATGGCCAATTGTCCGGAACAAAAAAGAGGATGATCATGGCGAATATGTTCCGATTTTCCTCCATCCCCTTTCGGCAGGTACAGATCGACGACCCGTTCTGGAATGAGCGGTTGCGGGTGAATCATGAGCATTCGCTGCCCAAACAGTACGACATGTGCGAACGTACCGGGCGCTTTGACGCGCTCAAGCTGCAGTGGAAGCCCGGCCTGCCGAAGAGGCCGCATTTCTTTTGGGATTCGGACACGGCCAAGTGGCTGGAGGCGGCGTGCTACGCCTGCGCAGTCCGGCCCGATCCCGAGCTGCGCGCCAGGATCGACCGGGTGGCGGCGTTGTTTGTCGGGGCGCAATTGACAGACGGTTATCTGAACGCGTACTTCACCGTTTGCGATCCGGAGCGGCGTTGGAAGAATCTCAAGTTCAACCACGAGCTGTATTGCGCGGGGCATATCTTTGAGGCGGCGGTGGCGCATCATCAGTTGACCGGCTCCGAGGAATTTCTTCAGGCGGCCTGCCGGTTTGCGGACTACATCGACTCGGTCTTTGGGCTCGGGGACGGAAAGCTCCCGGGATACTGCGGCCATCAGGAGATCGAACTCGCGCTGGTGCGGCTTTATCGCGAGACGGGCGAGCGGAGGTACCTCGATCTCTCGGCCTACTTTATCAATCAGCGCGGGCAAAGGCCGCTGTGGTTCGATATCGAGACGCAGGGCATTCCTCGGGATTTTCTGCCGCTCGATGCTCCGCCGAGCTACCTCCAGGCGCATGTGCCGGTACGGGAGCAAAAGGAGGTCGTCGGGCATGCGGTGCGCGCGGTGTACATGTACTGCGCAATGGCCGACCTGGCCCGCGAGACGGGAGATGATTCGCTGCTGCAGGCCTGCGAGACGCTGTGGCATGACATGGAGTCGGGCAAGGTCTACATCACAGGCGGCATCGGCAGCACGTGGCAGGGCGAGGCCTTTACCACGCCCTACGATCTGCCCAACGAGCGGGCTTACTGCGAGACCTGCGCGAGCGTGGCGCTCGTCTTCTGGGCGCAGCGCATGCTGCAGCACTCGGGCGAGCGCAAATACGCGGACATGATCGAGCGGGCTCTCTACAATGGGGCCTTGAGCGGCATGTCGCTGGATGGCCGGAAGTTCTTTTATCAAAATCCGCTGCTCTCCTTCGGGCATCACCATCGCTCGGACTGGTTTGACTGCTCCTGCTGCCCGTCGAATCTCTCCCGTCTGCTGGGGACTCTGGGAGAGTATCTTTTTTCCGAAACCGCCAGGGAGCTCCGCGTACATCTGCACATCGGAGCCACCGCCAGGTTTACGCTCGGTGGCCGCGCGGAGGGCACGCTTCGCCAGCAGGGAGACGCGCCCTGGGGCGGGAACGTGCGATACGACATCTCGGTGCCGTCGCCGCTGGAGTTTGTGATCGCGGTGCGCGTGCCCGACTGGGCCGGGGCGGTGAAAGCCGTGCGTGTCAACGGAACGCCACAGCCTCCCGAAGTGCGCGATGGCTACCTTCACCTCTCCCGTGTGTGGGGAGAAGGAGATACCGTCGAGGTAGAGTTTCCCATGGAGGCGCAGCGCGTGATTTCGCATCCGAAGCTGGCGGGAAATGCCGGACAGGTGGCGCTGCAGCGCGGGCCATTCGTGTACTGCATCGAGGACCATGATTTTGCAGGCAGCGTGCTCGAGGTCAGCCTGCCGGGGGGCGCGCGGCTCAGTGAGTCCCGGGAGGCGCTCCAGCCGGGAGGAGAGAGTTTCCTCGTGCTGGAGGGTCGGGGCGTGACGGCTGCGCCGCCTGAGGATGGAGCGCTGTATCGCCCGGCCTCGGCGAGCAGTCAGAAAGAGATCGCCTTCAAGGCCATCCCGTATTTTGCCTGGGACAATCGCAGCCCGGGCGCGATGCGGGTCTGGATCCCGGAGACCGGGGTGGCATAGGCAATACGCGACCGGATTCTAGCCGCCCTGCCGCAATGTGGGAGCGAGAACTTGTCGGATGTATTCGCGGAAGATCAATGAGTTGGCGGCTCCTTCAATCACCATGCACTCCACCTGTCCATTGAGTCGGATGGAGCCCAGCATGGTGGAGGTATGCCACTGCCCGCCTGGGGCATGATCGTGAAGACGCTGGCCGCCTTTGGCCCGTGGAGTTTTCTAAATGCTCTAGAGAATTTTAATTTATTGTGCACACATTTCTAGTGAGCTAGGCTCATGGGATGAAAGCCTATTCGCTGGATCTGAGGGAGCGAGTGAT
>ERZ778023.2056-NODE-2056-length-26850-cov-53.212129_pt1 | contig 26850 bp, 30 predicted proteins | sample MGYA00375753_ERZ778023 | MGnify/ENA primary metagenome ERZ778023 (study PRJEB29350, sample SAMN05389822) | bioreactor metagenome | isolation source: Ammonium sulfate bioreactor | place: South Africa: University of Cape Town | collected 2014-04-04 ... | reverse complement strand
ACCGACATATTATACTTTATTGTCGGTTTTGATCAAACAGCGTAAGAGGATTAACAAGGTATGAAACAGTCACGGATGATTTACCGAGTAGATAAAAAATACTCAACCAACTGCTTTTTTTTTGTTTTCTGTATGTATAAAAATTTCATTGGAATGCATGCTAAATGCTTGTACCAATACGATCGTTGATAGTTGTTTTTTTTCTCCTAATACTGACAGAAAATGCGTGGGTATCTATACAGTTAATTGCAGTCGCGTTTTTCTCTCGCGATAATGAATTGATTGCTCACAAGACTAACATAGAGTTGAAGTCATCGAGTCAAATGTCGAATGTTAGATATTTCATCGGCGAAAATCGGATATTTGAATCGAAATATTTAATTTTTTTGCCAAAAAGAAGAAATAATTGCAAATTAGTTCGCTGTCACTGTCTGCCATCTCTCATTAACAATTGATTTGCCAATTTTTCTAACCATTTCTTTCGTTATATTTTCAAAAATTTCATAAGATCTAAGCAATGACATATCCATTCGATGAGATAAGACTCCGAGAAACGTTTGTTCATTGATCAAAATAAAATAAATTCCAAAATGACCGATGCAAATTTGGTAAATCCATTGTTTTATTGAAAAAAAACATTCTTTTCGTTTAGCATCCATCTGTAGTTATAGTTCGTGATCGTTTACGTGATATTTTTCCTGATATTAAAGTTCCACTTGAAATCATCGGATGGCATGTCCGTCAATCGACATCGATCGATACGATCTGTGCTAATTTTGTCACGGACATTTTGTCATCTAGACATGTTCGTGATCCAAGAGATCAAACAGCTAAAGACGAAACACTTCAGTCACTCTACGATGTTTTTCATTCGATTCCACATGATCATATTGACAAAGTCTACAATCAATTAAAAGATTCTTCGAATCCAAATTGGTACGATAATATTATCAATGAACTACTCTCCTATGATGTTCTTCGAACATCGAATACAACAGAAGAACATCGACATGATGAACACGATCATTCCGATGAATACGAACGTTTACTTGCTATTTTGCCAGATATCGATCCTGATTATGCAATGGAATGTTATTTGAAATTTGTTGAAAATTCTTCGGAATCAATCGATTTAACAACGTTGATAACGAGTCTAATCGAACGTGGTTACGAAAAAGTCACCGATAAATTAGAACGATCACGACGTGAACGTTGCAAAGAAAATATTCGTGAACCAAAATTTCATATCGAAGAATTTCTTAAGACATTTTCGAATCCATCGGAATATTTCTACGATCGAACAAAAAACGTTTCGGATGCGTATAAAACTCATGCACGGATTTATCTCTCGAATGCATTTGCACGAATATCACGAACTTATATAAACGAAGTTTTAGAAAGAAATAATTATCGTTTTGCACCATCATTAAAACAACTTCAAGAAGAATTTTCGAATTATCATCGAAAACAATCTTATGATGGTGATTTGATTTCAAAGAGAATCATCGACATTTTGATTTATTTGCCATTTTAGAAGCATCACAACGAGTTCATCGTCGAGCACGTGCTCAACTGCCAATTCCAGATATTCCTGATGAAATCTTCTACAAAGTAAAATAAAAATGCATCACCCTCAAGTGTTCATTTTCTTTCTATTCAAAGGAGTTAAGCTACACAAAACACGAGGATGAAATCACAGGTAAGAAGAAGAAAAAAAAAGAGAGAACAGAAAAAGAAAACCACGCAAAATGCACGGCAAGGACATGATACTCAATTAATCACATTTCTTTTTTAATATTTGCCCTTAAATGTCGACAAAAGAAATTGATGCTGTTAGTGTCGATGAATTCGATCCTAATCGAGCGTTAGGTCTCTGGCATATTCTTGCTACGAATTTAAACATGTGGAAAGATCGTCTAACTCCAACAATAACCTATTCAATTCACGATCGATTGCCTGACGGTCGTGTTCGGTTGGATGATCTCGTTGAATACTATACACGTCGGCCATTTTCTGGTTTTGTGCCAACGTCGGTCAAAGGCATTGACACTCAGAACGAAACGAAAGCCGGTCGATTTCAATGGCAAGGCAACGGTGTTTTGAAATTAATTCGTAGTGATTTTGGTTTTATTTTTGTTGATGATGAAACACCGAGTAATGAACCATATCAATGGGTTGCAACGATGTTCGGCTCGACATTGTTCACTAGTTGTGGAATCGATTTAATGACGCGTACACGACAACCACCGACCCATGTTCTCAATCGATTCGTTCAACTTTGTCGTGAACATCCGATTTTGAAAAGCAAATCGGCTAATATGTTTTACACGAAAGAGAAAAACGAGGATCAAATCTATTTTATTCGAGATCTACAAACTGATTGACTTTTTTTTATGTTCATTTTTTGTTTTTTAATTTCTCTTTTTCTAGAATATTTATCTCAAAAACAAGCATTTCGTGACGAACAACTTCGTCTCGCACGAATCAATCGAACACTTCGAACATGTGCTTGTTGCTGCGACGAAGAACTGCTCGATGACGACATGATCCACTGCGATCAACATCATGATTTTTGCCAGTCAATTCAAATCTCGTATTTTCAAAAAGAAATCAACATTTCGATTTGTTTAGAACATGCGTGAAAAATTATATCGAAACGAGTTTTCTCTCGACAGGCCAATGTTTATTCTCTTGTCTCGATCCTAATTGTAAATGCGAATATTCAACGACAGTAATCGGACAATTACTCGCTCCGACTGTATTCTCTCGATTGTTAAACATAATTCAACAGGAAGAATTACGTCGAGCGAATATTCCTAATTTCGAACAGTGTAAATTTTGTACATTCGGAACGAGTAAGTGTTCGTTTGTTTGTCCTTCGAATTTACTTTGGTTTTTAGTTATTGACGATCCGAATGTTCGTCTATTTCGTTGTTTAAATCCTGATTGTTTGAAAGAAACTTGTCGATTCTGTGGCGAATTGAATCACGTACCATTGCGATGCGACGAAGTCGAAAAGAAAGACGAATTAGACATGCGAACATTTATCGAAAATCGTGTCACTGAAGCAATGATTCGTGTTTGTTATCGATGCAAACAACGATTCTACAAACTCGAAGGTTGTAATAAAATGACTTGTGCTTGTGGTGCATCGATGTGTTATGTTTGCCGAGAGCCGATCGAAGGCTACGAGCATTTCAATAACAATACAAAATGTAATGCACATGATGATGTAGTGAAATTGCATCAGGAAGAAATGCGAATTGCTTATGAAGAAGCTAAACGAGCGTATATCGAGAAACATCCCGATGCACGAGATGTTGTGCTAAAATACGATCCTCAGAAACACCTCGAACCAGATAGATCATTGTAAGACGATTGATTTTTGATCGATTTCAAATGAATTTCTTTTCGTAGATACAGACCAAAAACTAAACGACGTCGACATCGACGTTAAAATACTTTTTTCTTTTGTCAGATAAAATCAATAAAAAAAAGAAAAGAAAAAAATCGATTCATCCGTGTTATTTTATTCTAGATGCCAGGAAAAGAACTAACCGCATGGCTCGATGAGTACGCACTGTCTCATCAGCATCCAACGAATATTCTCATTCATAAGATCTGTGTGCCCACGATAACAGTCACGCTCTTTGCCATGCTCTGGTCGTTACCATTCATACCGAGAAAATATCGTCAAACGATTATTCTCAATCCTGCGATTATTCTCGTGCCGATTTTGGCTTTCTATTGGCGACTTTCGCCGACAATGGCAGTTACAATGGGCTCGCTTTTTGTTTTGATTATCGCCGGCTTATTTCTTCTTGAGAAGAAGAACGTACGAATCTTTCGGCTAGCTTTGATCGTATTTGTTTTAGCCTGGATCGGACAATTCGTTGGTCATGAACTCGAAGGCAAAAAACCGGCATTTTTCAAAGATCTTCAATTTCTCTTCATTGGTCCACTTTGGACATTAGCTCATGTATTTCGTTTGTTTAATATCGATTTTTAAGAAAAAATAAAAGTCTTGAGCGCGTAGTTTAGTCACATGGACGAATTTCTAACTCATCTTCATTATCTAAATCAATTATTCGATAAGGTTGAAATTCAAACATCACTCGATGATATTGAATTGATTGGTTTGTTGATTGAAATCTCTGTTTTTTGTTTGAGAATCATTCATCTAGGTCGACAATTGAAATATTCACAAGAATATCTTGTCACTGAAATTCATCGTTTAAAAAACGAATTCGACAATCAAACAAATCGAATTCAACAAGCAAATGAACTGAGAAAAATCGATCAGAAAACGTTATTAAATTTTCAAAGAAAATTTCAAGATCTCACTGAAATCTTTTCGAATTTAAAGAAAAAAGAAATCAATACATGGCATTTAATTCAAGTGATTCAAAATCTTGTTCGTCTAGTCTTCTCTCACTCGTTCATCCTACCGTAGATTCTTCGCGTGAATACATCTCGTCTTTGGCATATATTCGAATCAGCAACTGGTTCGACAATAACTCAAGAAATGCTCTACGAAGATCTACAAAAATCTTTCGAACAATCTCAATTCGATCAATCACAATATCAATCGAATTCAATTCTTCTCGAAAAAGAACACGGTCAATTACTTCTCAAAGTTAAAGATATTCAAATCAATCTCGAACAATTTCGTTCGTCAATTCTTCAACTAACACAAACATCAACGACTCTCAAAGCTCGTATTCAAACACAACATGAACTCAACAATCAATGTCACGAGCAAACAACAAAAAAAACTCATCAATTGAATTTCAATCGAAAACTAATCGATGATCTTCTCGTCGATTATCAATATTTAATTACGAAAATTCATTCGATTGAAAAATTCATCTTTCACATTCAAACTGAAATACAAATTCATCAAAAATCGATTTTAATCTACCAAACAAAATATGAAAAATACAAACAAGATCTACTTCTACTCAATCTCAATCGAACGAAACATGAATATGAAATCGAAAATCTCACGAAATTTCTTTTCAAACAAAAACAAATTTTCAAACAATTCGAAAACGAAGAAAAACAAATTCAAGCATATCGACAACGATTTCATCAGCAAATCGAACATCTTGAAATGAAAAAACTCGACACAATCAACCGTCAACAGCAATTACTCGATCAAATCAAACAACGATCGAAAGAAAACAAATTCACCGAACAACATCTCTTTCAATCGAATCGAATTCATCAAAATCTTTTGAATTCACATCGAAAACTGTTCCAACAACAAACCAAACAACACGACCGAATCGATCGACTATCTCAATTAATTGAAAATAATCAACAGCAATTGAATGTCGTTAAAAACGAACTGAATCAATTCATCGATGAAGTCGAACAACAAAATCAACAGATCGATGCGAATGAAAAACAAATCGATTTCGAAACGAAACAATTTGCTAAACTTCAACATTGTGTTTCACAAACTGACAACGAACTCACATCTCAACGTTCGAAAATTCATGAAAATCAAACAAAACTAAAACTCTTTCAACAACAAATCTACAAGCTAACTGCCGACGATAAACCGGTATCGAAAGAAATTTCACATCATCAACAACAGATTCGACAATATCGAATCAATCAACAACAGTTAAACATTCGATTGAAACAAAACGAAGATAATATTCAATTGTATCAAACTATGATCGGAAAGTTAATTATCGAAAGCAAACAGAACGAATTTATTCTAACGAAAGAACAATTTCAAATTAATCAATATCAAAAACAAACCATCAAACATCAAACGAACAAACAAATTCTTAATAAAAATTTAACAATAACCGAAGATAACTATCGAATATTGAAAAATTCTTTTCTCGAAATGAATTATGAAAATCAAAAGTTAAACAAACAATTTACTGATTTAACCTACATTATTCAATTACTCGGCGAACGGCAGGTCGCCTTCAACTATCGATTAAAACCTCTTTACAATAAAATTCAACATTTAAATCAACAACATCTCGATCATAGTCAATCAATTTCTCAATTAAAAATCGATTTATCAATCTTGAAGAAATATTCATCGTACCTTCAAAATTCAAATACTAATCTTCGAAATCGATTATCTCTTTCATCGCAATTAGATTACGAATATCTTCACACACAATTTCAATCAATTCATCATTCACATCTATCGAATCGATTACGAATTCCAATGAATTCAATGCATGATTTTCAAAAGCTAAGCATTCATTCGCCAGACAAATGCAGTCATCTTTCAAAACTGTTCGCCATTAAAAAACAACTCGTAAGAAAAACGAATCAATTAGTTCATTTGAAAAAGATCTTCCATGAGAAAAAACTTCTCTATCGATATTTAAATCGAATTTTTAAGCGGAGAGAGAGATTATTTATTAATTAATTAATATATATATGTTCAAACACCAAAACAAAGTGAGTATTTAATTATTGAGATTTTCTTTGAGATGTAAAGCATCGCATTCGAGTTTCTAAACAAACGAGTAATATGCACACTTTAGCTTTTTGTTTTTCAATTACTTTCAATGCTTCTCGTCGTCGATATTCCATCTTAGCTTTTTCTACTCGAACCCAATAAGGAACACTTTCAATACTCGATCGCATCAATTTGCAAAACAAAACCAACGAATGCTAAATAGAAGAGACGAACAAAAAAAAAACATTCGAAAATAAACAAATTCAAAACTATAAACCTCAATGCAAACAAGTAGAAATATTTCAGCAGCAAATGGAAGACCGGGAAGCGAGCGTCGAAAAACTCCACGAATTGAGCAAAATATACAATTGACAATTATTGCAGCTACAATCATATATTCCATAATCTTTTGCCAATGGCCAATATCTTTAACACGTTGAGAAAATGGCCGTTGATAGATCATCGTGAGTTTAAATGCATCAGTTCGAATCTCGAGAATATTATTAATTAATGAAAAAAATGCAGCCAGCGGAAATAATGTCGAAAGGAAGATAATGTAGCCAAATTGAATGACTAATTCGAGATAATCTTCGTAGAGATCGGGCCATTTCGGTTGAAGACATTCGATTTCAGCTTGTGACAATGAAAGTGTTTCGAAATTCGATGCCGATTCATCGATAAGATTCGTTTGTGATTCTTTCGTTGTTGGTTTATATCGGAGAAGAATTCGTTTCAATTGATTATTCAATTCTTTTCGTTCGACATAACGAACATGTTCTTTTTTACTCAATTGAAGTAAATACGATAATCGAGCATTCGAAACAACATACGGAATGATTGCTTCCTGAGAAAAAAACAAGAAAAAAAAATTTATACTTAGAAGAAAGGAAATTTCAACGGACTTTAATATGATCCCAGAATTGTTTGATAACGAAGATTGTGATCAATTGCTGAAAGGAAAACGAAAAGGAAGAATCAAATAGGAAATGAGTTTGTTTCACTTACATCAGCTAATCGAATATGTTTGTGCGTGAAAAAAGCGATATAAAAAACGCTTAAATACGAGTTTACACACGCACACTAACAGAAAAGGAAAATTCGAATTTCAATTCCGAAGAAATTGATTTGTCTTACAGCAAACATTTTTGTAATCATTTGATTGTCATGTGTTCGTTGTTCTCGATAATTTTCTAGAAAAAAACAACTCTCAATCGTTATTATTCACATAACAATTTCGATTTTACCTTGATTTGTCAGCCAACGACAAACTCGTTTATAAACATCATCAAACACTGTTGTGACTAATGCTAATAAAATCTTCGGCAATAGTTCAGTCAATGACATCAAATCTATACAATGAAATGCGTGAATGCAATAGTGAATCGTTGTTTTTTTTACATGGCAATCGTCCAGTGAGCAATTGTCGATTGATCCAACTTTGAAAACGAATAATAAGCAAGATACAAAACGAAACAAGCACGAGATTGATGATCAACATCGGTATCGTAACGAATAAACGAAAGAGTAAACGTTTCCAAGCCGGATAGTATGGTTCGAATTTACCGGTTACAGGCGATGGATGTAATTGACCTCTGTAATCCGGTCGTGTGTCTTCTAATTGTTCCATATCGAGAGTATTCCATTCATAGGCTAATTCCGCTTGTTTACGACGCCAAAATATGAGAAAACCTGTCGCCCAAATTATATTTAAAATTGCATTCAAAAGAAACAACCGATCATCGGTTTCCTTACAACAAAACATCAAATCAAATATATTTCAAAATCAAATCTCAAACTTGATTCTGACCACTGTAATACCAAATATAAATGCCGTACAAAGCTGGAAGACAAAGTGCTTTCGTATAAAAACTAATTGAAATTCAAAATTGAACATTTTCGTTCTTAGCATCGAAATCAATACCTTATCCAACAAAAATAAAGAGCTATTTGCACGCCGAAATACTGTCGAATTTGTTCTAGATAAAATTAGAACAAAAAACAACAAGGAATTTAATTCATTCCAATAAAATTCTTTTACCAATCGGTTGTGCTCGAAAGACATTCTTTGGCCAGACCCATGTTTCTCTCAATTGATTCAATTGTTCTTTATCATGTAATGGAATGATTTGTCGAATCAGTTCTTTTTCTAAACCTCGTTGAACTGAACAAAAGGCAAAACCAATTCAATTGAATAGGATTTTCTAGTTTTTTTTACTTAATGATTGATCAATTTGAAATTGAATTCCATTGATTCGTTGATCCTCAGTCATACGAATTGAATAGAGAAGATGAAGAACAATCGATTGACGTTCTTGTGTACTGAAGAAATTTTCTTCATCTTCGACACCTAGAAGAAGAAAAAAATGTTCTTCTACGTACATTCTCTTCAAATATCTATCGAACCATCGTAAAATTCCAATTCATCAAACAAGAATATTTGATAACCACCACCAAATTCTTGTTTTATTGGCTTTTCTAATTGAAGAGTGGTTGCACCCTTCAATATTCTATTGAAAAACAAAACTAATTTAATTTCATTTTCAATTTTCGTTCATTACCTTTCATAAGTAAAGGTCAAATAAAATCCATAAACACCTAAGCAAAAGAAAATTTCATTGATTAAAATTCGATTGATTTTTCCAATTCAATACCAGTAGTAAAATGATGTTTAATCGATATTCGAATATCTGGTTCTAATTGAAGAAATTTTTCTAAGAACCAAATAAGAACTTCATCGTCGATCTTAGCCGGAAAAGTCAATAGAACATCGCATTTGTAATTCGTATGAGCATTTAACCATAAACGATTGGTTATTGCCGATGAGAGATGAGCAAATCGTTTACGAAAAATTGATTTAACTTAAAAAAAACGAATTACGAGTCTTATCATCTTCTTCAGTTTTTTTTCAATAATCTACCGTCAGTTAATTTTTCCGACATAAGACTTTTCTTTTTCTTTTACATCTAGAAAAAAGGCAACGCGTTGAGAGTTTAGTTTATTCTGCTTTGTTTGTTTTTCCCGACAAAAAAAAAAGCGAACAATCAAATCTGATTAGAATGTGTTTCTCTTTTCTTTTTTCGTTTTATTTTGAATGTAAAGGACGGTAGAATGTTCTTTATTCTTGTTTGCTTGGAATTTGTGCAACAAAATCAAAGATTAATTGTTGTAGAACATTGGCTTTTAATTCACTGATACGAATAACATCTTCGTGAACAGGCTCATATGTTGTATTGTAATCCCATAAGCATTTATTGGTTATTAAAGCCAAGCCAAGCGTACGTAAACCACAGTGAGCTGCAAGAGTAACTTCGTGAACAGTCGACATACCAACGGCATCACCGCCCAAAATGCGAAGCATATTGATTTCTGCAATTGTTTCGTAACAAGGTCCACCTAAACCACAATAGACGCCTTCACGTAATTCGAGATTTTGTTTTTTTGCGATTTCCTTGATTTTCGAAACATATTGCCGGTCATATGCGTGACCCACCGGTGGAAAACGTGTTCCAAATCTACGGAAATTATTTTTTCAATAAAACATAAAAATTCGATCAATTCTTTTACTTACCGTTCATCATTATGGCCGATCAATGGATTATTTCCAGCCATATTCGGAAAGTTAAGATGATCTTTAATAATCATTATATCTCCGACATCATATTCCTTGTTAACTCCACCGGCAGCACTAAAATTTGCATTTGAAAGTCTCGTTTTTTGTTTGTCAAAATCATAAGTTACCATGTGACGATTAATGTATGCGCTCCGAGTAGTTTCATAACACGGACCGGAAAAGCGCACTAAACAAAGAGAAAACGAACTCGGATAATTAAGTTGCCGACGGATATCAAAAGAAAAAAACTCTCGATCTTAGACAAAAAAGAACGTACTGTCGCAGTTGTGTAACCTTCGTACGAGTGAAAACGACCTTGCATACAAACAACATTGAGACCGTTCAACGTTCCGAATACGAGATTACTACGATGACCCACAACTAAGAAGAAAAAATCGAATAGATTTCGATCGGCAACCGAATACGTTTTGCTTTTACCCGTTGATCTTGGAAAATGTGGAATGTCGGCATATGGAATGACAGTTTTGTCCTTAACTAATTCAGCTAAACCGCCGAGACCTGAACCACAGATAATGGCGATTTCAGGTTTAGTTGAAACTAAACTTTGAATAAACGCAACTATTTCTTGAACACGTTCGTACGTATAAAAACTAAATTCAAATATTGAATAACAAATCAAAATCATTTCCGAAATATCTACCGGTTTGTAACGGCATTTGGATGTTCACCAACTAATGTCCCTTGATCAACTTCGGCGACTGAAGATTTAGTTTGATTAGACATATTGTTAATCTGAATTTGAAGAATGAATGAAAGCAAGCAAAAAGCAAAGCTGTGAGCAATTATAGCCAAAGGAAAAAAATAGATCGAATTAAATATCAGAAGCTTACACACGTACGATCACGAGAAAGAAAATATGCTCTTGGTAGTAAGAGAATTAGAAAAGAAAAAAAGAAGCGAGCAAATATCAAACGTTACATGATGGAATTAGAACTATTTCTCTTCTCGTTTTGTGCACGAGATAAAGGAAAAAAAACGAAGGAGAAAAACAAAAAAAGAGTCGAGTAATTAAAATAATTTATTTGAATTAAAAATTAAAAATATACAAAACACTGAATTCTAGTCGTTTAATGAGAGATGCTTTTGAATTGCATCGATGAGATCTTGTTTTTTTGTGCCGTTGGTTTTTAAATTGTTTTCTTTGCAATATTCTTTTAAAATTGGAACAGTTAATTTACTTAACTAGAATGAAATCAATCAATGAATTCTTATTTTCGATTCGATTTAAATCTAGATGTCATACTAAATCATTCTTAGCTGCAGCCTCGACATCGATATTTTCGTCAGTTCGAGTTCTTTTCGCACTCGTCGATCCACTTTCATTGTCCGTCTAAAAAGAATGTTATTTTCGTCCTTGAGAAGATATTTTTCTTCGTGTACGTGATACAAACCTTGCGTTTGTATGTTGCACGTTTTGTCTGGCCCATAATGTAGTCAGGAGGGAAGATCATTTGCTTAATTTCGTCGATATATTCTTTGACTTTTGCATTTTGATTATCAACATTTGGCAAAGTTAAATCATTGAATTCATCGGGTTTATCTCGGTTCAATGCTGTTGCTTCGATATTTCTCCATAGAGTTTGTAAAGCTGGATTTTCGAATTTTTCGGGACGATATTTGAATTTCAAGCCGCGAATGACATTTTTAAAAACATCGACTTGCTCATCGGGCAGTCGAGCTGTGTCATTCTTGGGCAATGTTCGAATGTCATCTGCATAGGGAAGATAATGAACATGAAAACCATTCGATGCTAAACGATCGTTGGGATCTTTTCTATTGATTTCTTCGGCTTGAGGGATTAACGCAACAAGACGTGGAGGAGTGTTTCGCCGCGCAGTAAATTGACAAAGGATAAACATGTCCTTTTCGAGACATTTCTTTAAAAGTCCATTGAATAGACACGAACTACCCTCGATATATTTCTCATCGGGATAGATAAAATGACCGGGCTTAACGTAATGATGCGCTTGTAAACATGAGAGATTTTTGAAACCGAGAATTTCAAAACCGGGATCACTGAATTTCTTTATGCCTTTAATTTCATCAGCATCAAATAGAACACGACGATTCGATACGTCAATGCCGTACTGAATATCCGATGGCATTAGAATTTCGGCTAGAAAAATCAAAACGAATTGAAAAGTCAAGAATAAATAAACAAAAAAAATGAATACCTGTCTCGGGCAGATAATGTTTTGTCACGACTTTCGTTTCCAAATTAGTTTTCATATCTAATTTTATCTTTGTCGGTTTCGGACATGGACGAACCTATGACGAAGTTTCATTATTTTTATTTAATAGAATTCTTTTATTTACGATATTAAAAACCGAGACGGATAGTTGTAACGGCTTTCCATTCGAAGTTTCGCCTAATGAAAATGGAACGGTACAATACGCTCGTTTCTTATGTTCTTTCGAATAGACAAGTTTCAATAATTCATCCAAACGACCCGTTGGCGCTTGTTGATTTCGTAATTCTAATTCTTCGTCACTTAACATCAGAACATCTTGAAAAAATTTCTTATAATTAAATGTCGGTTTGCTTTCAGTTAGAATCGGAAAGACTTCAACTTCGATTCCGACATCACTTAAATCTTTTGCTCGTTGTTTAGCTTGTCGTTCTAATGTTAAATTTGCGGCATGTGGTTGGTCGTTGCATGTAAAAATAAATATACGTTTCATTGTTAAACGTTGAGGAGAATTAGCAAATAGATTCGAACATGTCCAAAGAGCTTCATTTAACGAGTAACCTTTCGATGGATTCGAACCGAACAGATCAGTCGATGTTTTTTCAAATGAATCTTTTTTCGAAAGATTTTCTAAACGAATAATTCGTTCAGCAGATGGTTGTGCTAATTGATCGAGAATGTAAATATGTTTGAAATCGAATTCATTTTGATTTTTTTCAGTGCCATAGAGAACAATTCCACTGAGATCTTTATCATTCGAGATGATTTTCGATTGATAAAAACTCTGACAAGCGCGCATAACTAATTGAAAGCCCGTTTCACATTCAGTTTCATCACAATCAACTAACGATTCGAACATTTCCGATGAATATTCGATTAACAATAATGTTCCATCGCGAGTTGTTAGAATCTTTAGAAGAAAAAAAAACGACAAAAACTAAAAATATGAATTTTCTTTGTCCATGATTACTTGTCGTCCGTGTTGATTATTCTCAAGTGTTTCATCATCAGCACTGGCTAAATCGCCCCAATTTTGATCGAGTAAAGACATTTGAACAAGAGTCTAGTCGGAGATTTTCAAACTTTTATATTTTATAGAATTCAATATGGAATGACATGTCGAATGAGCAATAACATCCAGTAAGGTTTTCATTGGTTCGTTAGAAATGTGTTTATGAATGAAAAAAAACACGTTGCGGTTTTCAAACTCCGAATGACATCTATCTATTTCACACAAGAAAGGAGAAGAAAAGAAAAGAAAACGCGTCAGTTATAATTTCTCTTTGTTTTTCTACAGTTAAATTTTTATTGATTTGATTCTATTGACAAAAAAAAATAAATCTATTTAATATATCGAGATATCTATTGATCATCAGCAACATAATTTGGATGAACGATTAAGTAGAGATTATTGCCTTCGGGATCTTCATCTTCGTCATCTTGTGTAGCAGTTGTTTTGTCTTTGTCTTCGCCTGTAAGACCAAATTGACTAACTGTACGTTTATCAAGTTGAATAAGAATTTCATCGACATGAACAAGTCGATCGATGATTTTGTCTAACGTCGCTTTTTTACGTGCTAATTCATCGAGACTATTGATTTCATCGGCTAATTGTTCTAAAACCCAATTGATTAAATCTGCTCGTTTAACACCGGGCATAACATTTGTATTCTCTCGATTTTCTTGTTCTTCATCCATTTTACGCAATTGATAGACCATCATATTCGTCAAACGTTTATATTCATCAACTGAAATCTTCATTCCTGAATTTGTATTCTCATCAGTTGCTGCTGAATCTTGATCCGTTTCCATCGCTTGTTCATCTTCAGCAGCAGGTGTTGGTCGATTATATTCGTTCAAATCAATATCCGGTTGATCGACATGAATAATAGCTTTGCTTAACAGTCGATAGGCTTCTTGAACATGTTTAATATCGATTTCATCTTGACAATACATTTTCGCAACACCTTCCGACAACCGAATCAAACTTTCCAATTGACGTACAGTAATCGGTGTCGATGATGACGACACTCGACCTGTACTCGACGATGATTGTTCACGTAAACGTAATTGTTTATAAAGTGAAATAATATGTTCTTTCGCTTCTGGTGTTAATTTCGGTTGAACAGCCGCCTTGGCATAGGTTATATAATCTCGAATATCATTGAATGTATACGTTGTAACCAACGATGGAACAATCGAACGATTGCCTGACGTATGTAAATCGATGATACGTTCAGCAATATTATAATCTGTAACATCGTTACATTCATCGATAACAATGAAGAATAAATCGAACCGTGACATAATCGGTGCTGTCATATTGACATTATGTCGTAACGAACGTGTTTTATCATATCGACCGGCAATGGGATTAGCTGCAGCTAGGATCGATGTTCGCGCGTTTAATGTTGCTTTAATGCCAGCTTTTGTTATGCTAATTGTTTGCTGTTCCATAGCTTCGTGAATAGCAACTTGATCTTTCGGATCCATTTTATCGAACTCATCGATACAGCAAATACCGTTATCGGCAAGCATAAGTGCGCCAGCTTCGATAACGAATTCACTCGATTCTTCGTCTTTAACCACAGCAGCAGTTAAACCAGCAGCTGTCGACGCTTTGCCACTTGTGTAAACAGCACGTGGTGAAAATTCCGAGACTTGTTTGAGAAATTGTGATTTCGCTGTCGATGGATCGCCGACGATACAAATGTTAATATCACCTCTTAAAGTTGTTTTTTCGATGGTTCGTTTGGGCACACCACCGAATAACATCAATAAAATACCGGATTTGATTTCATCGTTGCCATAGATCGTCGGAAAAAGACTCGTTCGCATGTTGGCAAAGAGATTTTTATCAGACATCATCGTTTCAATTCGTTTCTTCTTGGCATCCGAATTCAATAATGTTTCGACAGTCGTTTGTTCGGCTGGTTGAATATGACAGGCGAGAAACGCGAGATGATAGGTTAAGTCTCTCACACCCAAAGCTTTCAAGCCTCGAACACCTTCGGCACTGTAGCCTTTGTCATCCGAGCCTTGTGTTCGTTGTGCACTTTCAGCTCGAACGCCTGGCATCGAAAGTTGACTGACATCGGGAAGAACAATGAGCGTTCCGATGAAATCGCATCGATCGCCTGGTTTCGCTTGTTCGACACATTCGTTTCGCATAATAATGTCGAGACAACGCGGAATATTACCGTGCGGTAATTCAGCTTGACTTTCTTGGATTCGAACTTTTTGAAAGTCGACAAATCGCGAACGTGTTAAGTCCAACGCGAAATGTGTTCGATTATTACACACCGGATTTCGACACATAAGCGGTTGAGTAAAACGAAATTGTTGTTCGACATCCGGACAAACCATTTGACAGTCCGAACAGATGAATGTCGCTGAAACGAGCTCCGGATGAACGGGATACGTACGAATAACTTGACCGGTTATTCGAATTAACATGCCCATTTTCGATGTGTTCAAATTACGAAGTTTATAACGCATTTGAACATCGCTGAATGCGACGTAGAGTTCTTTGTCGCTTAAGACCGTTCGTTTGAATCGTTCGAGTTTTTCGGCTTCCATTTCGATTTTCGGTAGATGTTCACGAAAGAATTGTTTCAAACCGCGTGATAACGCCGGCAAAAGTCGATAGTATTCATCTTGAACAACACGAGCCAATCGTTCGTTGAAATTCGACAAATGTCGATAGTTAATAAGAACTGTCGAACGTTGCGGTTGACATAATTCGTCGATCATGTTTTTCTTTTCATTTTCATCGAAACTTGAGAAGAGAAGAAAAACAAATATGAAATCCTCAGAGAATCTTAGACGATAGGATACCTTTCGAGATATTCGAAAAATAAACGTTGACATTGATCGGCGAGCACATCACGAACACGCGGATGCTGAGGAACTTGTTGGGCAATATCCATGTCACTTAAACTTGTACAAGAGAGAAAATAAATCGTCGTCAGTAATCGACACACAAAGGGTCATCTTCGTTTTCTCTGTTTCACATTTGTCTTTGTTCAGTTGTTCGAACGAAAGATTGGCCTATTGATTTAAAGATGTCGTGCGTTTCTCGCGTTGCGATAGAAACGAAAAGTTAAAAATCATGGCATCAAAAGATTTTCTTTTCTAATAAAAATAATTGAAGAAGAAAAAGCAAAGCAATGTCAACAATTGAGACTGATTCTGAAGTTCAGGTAAAACTTAACAGCAACAAAAAAACACTTAGTAACCAGACTTTTCATTTCGAAGGAAGAACTGTCCGAAGATAAACAGGATCTTCTACAGAAACTTTCGACAGTTTTCGATCGTGAAAAAGCCGAAGATATCGTCTGTCCGAAACTATTCGAAATAAAGAAACATTTAACACTCGACGATATCAAACATGGTAAGGCAAAATGTGTGATAAAACAGAGATAAAATAACTACATAATCCAACGAGTGGTTTGCTTTTGATATTGAGCTTATCTTATTGCAGTTAATTACGATGAAAATGACAATCGCATACGGCGATTGCGTTCGTTGGCACACTATGAGACCACGACGCGATCGCTTCCTCGAACGGACCTTGAAGTATGCTGAGTGCTTTTTAAAAAAAAACGCTTTCTTTGGATTGATCTTTATTATTAACACATTTGCACGAATTTGTTTGTCAGTCAAATAGAAATAATGAACACTCTCTTTCCCTAGGAATCCTATCAAGCATTTATTCGTAGTCAACTAAATCGTCCACATGTGTCACGTGAACAACTCGAACTGTTCGTTCGTAATAGTTCCGATATCGATGTTGCGCAACGTTTCATTGAATTTTCACAAGAAATTTCGACCCATCCTCTGCAACCGCATTTGTTATTTCATTCGTCGAAATTAAATGAACAACGTGCGAATCTATTGAAATCAGCTAGTACACATAAGAGTTTGAAAGATATGAATGATGATTTAAGTTTACATGAATTTTTTCCCGAAATATTTACGTCGCATTCAAAATCAGCACTTAAACCTAAAGAAATCCTTCGGGCTAAATCTCCGATTCAGTCTCGACCACGATCGATTCATATCGAACATCGAGATAGAAAATATCGTATTACATTTCTCAAAGACTCAAATCAAGTTCAATCATTTCCAAAATTAGCACGTTACGGTCCGGCAACGAACGAGAATTTAGCGTTGATGACTCATCGAAATCATCAATCTCTATTCGGAACTGATTCATCAACTGTTCAGGGCCTGTCAACATCCACAACAACAACAGCAAAAATCCATCGAGAAAGTCAGTTGATTTGTGTATTAATCAGAATATATAAAATCTTATTCATTTTTTATAGTTTTTCCGCCATTGTCCCTTGCGGCTTTAAGAGAATATCGGCCAACTTTGACTCCAAAAGTTTCGCCCATTCAAACAACAACAACAATACGTCCAAGTCAGCAACAAACTCGTCATAAAGACATGTTGAAAACTGATTTCATTTGGGAGCAATCCATTGTCACGCCAAAAACATAGAGGAAAACGAGAAACCGGGGATATTCTGTTTTTTTTTGTATTTCATTGTTTTCAAACACAGTTGGAGCTTTTTTTATTCTTCTTCTTCTTTTTGTTTCCTATATTTATATAAATGCGTGCTTACACGGAAATGAAAAGAAAAAAAAACTAATAACAGATTACAACATTGCTTGAACGCATTTCATCTCCCATTGGCATCGAACGTCAGCTATCGTTTGAAAACCTTCAAATGAAAAAGAAGAAGAAGAAGACGACGACGAACTAGAGACTAGAGCTCGTGTTGCCTTCGTCTTTTTTCTTCTTCTTCTCTTTTTATTCAAATGCATTTCATAGAAAACGAGAGAAAATATGCGAGACAAATTGAGCTTCAGACCTTGTTTGTGTCTCACATTTTTATTCAAAATGACAAGGCAACGTCAGTCGACTTCTATTCTCTCTTGCTTTCCTTCTTCTTCTTCTTCTTTTTTCTCTTTGCCTCGGTCTCTCTCTTTTTTGTTATTGTGTATTTATTCGAGTCAAGCCTCGTATGTCGATGCATTTTCCTGCACATATAAAAAAAAAGCCCGAGAAAGAGAAGAAAAAAGATCGCGCGGAAAAAGAGGAAGACGGAACAGCTATATCGTCGTCGTCGTCGTCGCCGTCGTTTCTCCGTCATTTCTAATTTCTCGTGTCAATTTTCATTGTATGCAACAAAAAAACGAAGAAGAGGAAAAACTACAGCAGCGTCGATAGATGGATGAATGGTTAGATGCACGGACGAGGGAGACCGACACCCCCGTTATAACATACACAGACTCAGGAAAAGAAGAAGAAGGAGAAAAAACCAAGAGAAAGAGAGGGAAAAAGAAGAGCAAAACGCTTGCCAAAATCATAAACAACAACAGCTAGAAGCTAATGAAGAAAAAAACGTACTATAGAATGATAGAAGAAGTGCCATATACTTTTTTCTTTCTTTCTTTCTATCTCTTACTTCGACTTCCCTATCTCTCGGCTTCATCATCAAGACTACTCTGCCATCTCGCGCATCATCAATGCCATGTGGGTGTGTGTGTGTGTATATTTATGTATGTGTTGACTTAGGAATAGAAGGAAAACTTTTTTTTTCTCTCCTAGAAAAGAATTAAAGTAAGTTCATATAATCACTAGGCATATTTCTTTTTTTTTCTGTTGACTATTTCTCGTCTATCTTGTTTTCCAGTCGAAAGAATTAATCGAAGTTTTGGTTGACACTATTGTCGTTCTTTTTTTCTTTTGTTTCTTTTTCTTCTTCTTCTCCTCCTCTTTTCTTTTTGTTTTAACCATTGCATGTTTCTGTAATTTGATGCTTGAGATGAATTCTACCTTTCATTGAATCTTTGCAGAGCATCTTCCGCTTCGTTTTTACCATTTCAAATCATTGTAGTCAACATTCACTCTCTTATCGAGTAGATAATTTTCTTCTTTTCCTTTTCTATTTTAAACAGGTGGAATCGAACATTTCTTTATATTTAACTATTTTGTCTGATTGAAATACTAAAAAACGGAACGAAGAAAGAATAAAAAAAAAGACAATAAAGAAGAAGAAGAAGAAGAAAAAGCGAAGTCTCTCTCCTCCCTACTAATTACTCGTCGTTTTTTTCCTTGCTACTTCTTCTTTTTTTGCTAGTATTCGCTTGCTTACCCATTTGTCTAATGAAAAAAAAGAAATGTGAAGACGAGAGAGAGAGAGAGGGCAAAAAAAGAATAAAATTGGATGAACATTGTTCAAGTAAGTCAAAAATATCAACAACAAGAAAAATGCTTTTTAGATTATTGAACAATTAAATTGTAACAGTAAGATTGACTTTTATTAGATCGAGATCGAGAAAGAGGAATAGAACGAATGAGATAGATGAATTGGTTCATCAACAACAGCAGTAGCAGTTTTTCTTGCTCAACAACTGGCAAATGTCACCAATGCCAAACGAACAGAGTCTTAACTATCTAATAGAATATATGTGTGTGCGTGTTACTTCAAAGAAAACACACGCACATACATATATAATTCTCCTATCGATAGAAGACGAAGAACAAGACGAAGACGAAGACGAAGAAGAAGAAGAAATAATAATAATAATAATGCTTTTCCTCTTTTTTATCATTAGGGAAGTTTTCTTTTTTTTTATGATCGATAATTTTTTTTCGATGAGATAAAAGTAATTCATTAAATAATATTGTTTCTCGTTTTGATTTGGGTTTCATTGATGTTATTTGTCGATTTGCTTAACGATAACGACAATGATAGTTGTCACGCCTTCTGATTGATGAGCGAGCTCGTACGCCACTCATCTCTGTCTATAGATCTGTCTACTATTGTGGATAATTGCTAACTGACTGTTGGGATTTTTGGATAGAGCAAGATGATGGAAGTAGCGCATCATCGTCATCATCTTTGCCTATTTCTTTTCCTCATCGTTTTCTCTCTCTCTCGTCTTCTTCCCTTTCAAGCTCCTGTTCTTCCTCTCGTTTTATCTATGTATGTGTGCGTGTTTGTTCTGTTCACGACTATTCATGCCACTACTAGAACAATAAATGATTATCATGATAACGATGATGGTGCATCAAACCTGCTTGCTAACTAGTTGCTCACAGACACAAAGGTAACATGATTCTATAAATAATCACGTTCATGAATGATTAAAAAATTGATTGAATATGCATTCATAGAAGAGAAAGAGAGAAGAAAAAGAAAAAGCTGCATAATTCTTGTCGTGCTTTCCTTTTCTATTCTAGATAATGATCTGTATCTGTCGACTATTGTCTTGATTCCATTGATAGATTTATCTCGACACAAACATACACGCACACAAAAGAACTATTATTTTCAATTATTCAACTTTTGAGATCAACCTGCGCCATTATTCGTTTCTTGATTCTTTTTATTTCTTCTTCTTCTTCTTCTTTTTTATATTATATGGTAAGTCATGATAAGGATGTTGTGACAAAGAGATAGAAAAAGGGGAAAAAATAAGAAAAAAAAAGAAGAAGAAGAAGAAGAACGAACTCGTTCCTAGCTAGAAGCCACAATAAGAAAACAGCACGTCTGCAGTTAGGCCAAAGCATCCATTTTTTTCTCCTCATTGCTCTATCTCTTTTTCTCTCGTTTTTACATCTTCTTTTGACGTGAGCACTTCGCTTTACCAGATCTGGAAAGCGCAAGGAAAAACCTTGCTTTGCAACAAAAAAAAAAGAAAGAAAAATATATATAAGAATAAAAACCATGTCCTTTTCTAACAGGTCTACTTTGTTCTTTCATTTCTAGACGCTTCAATGAACGCTTACAATAAACGAAGGCGATCGACGTATTATGTTCGTCTTTGTAAAAGAGACCTCTCGAACATTGAAGTGCTCACCAATTAGGTATGATATCAATGTGTGTATATTTTTCTTTCTATTCAACAGCTCGATGACAAAGAAAAAAAAATACAGGGATTAAATTGGATTTATCAAGGAAGCAGAACGATTGTTTCGTTTCAATTTTAATAGCAAAACTTCTGTGAAATATCACAGCCTGCATTTTTTTTCTCCTTTTCTTTTTGTCCTACAAAAGTAAAGTCAATTTACATATCGTATCCAATATATGATGACGAAAGCACGGCGTGTACATTCGACCAGATGACGTGAATTATCAAAAAGATATATAGTTTGATTAAAAATTAAAGAAAAAAAAAGAAGAAGAATATATGGGATGTAAACTTGCAATTTACTCGATCACATGAGAAAGACATTTTTTTTTCTATTTTTTATTATTTATCTATATTTGTATACATATGTCTAAGTCAACATCTCCATCTGAGAAGAGGTCATGCGTAGATTCTTTCTTCTCACATTGAATGCATAAGATGAGGAGGAATATGAGTGAGACAGAGAGGGAAAACGAGAAGAAAATCCGAAGACGAAGAAGAAGAAGAAAAGAAAAAAAGACAAGAAAAGAAAATGAGATCTTATGATGATGACGTTGATCACTCTTCTTATCCTATATACTAAAAAAAAGAAACGATTATAATGTGCGTGAAGTTATTAATCCTATTTTGTTTGTTCGTGTTGTTCGCCTGAACAAATCCTCGCATCATTTAATGAAAAATTAGTTGTCTCATCTTGAAATTATATTTTATTTTTATTTTTATTTTGATATTTTTAGGCAAACTAAACAGATAACGAGTTTATTAACAAGTACATCATCATTCATACTAGCAGCACAACATTGTCGCTGCTATTTTCGATCAATTACACCGCCCTATTCGGTGCTGATTTGTTCAGCTGTCGACATCCTTTCCCGGCTCATCAAGGCGCTTGTCGATCAAGTCGAAACAGTGCAAAAAACTTGTTTCCGTCAAGTAAAAGTTCATTAATACGATCATTTGACTGTGTCTCATTTGTAATTTCATCAGAGTATGAGCACACGTCAATCGAATCAAGAAAACTCATCTATTTTCGACAGTAATCGATCACGCCGCCAGCAACCAACACCTTCCAATATACCTTCGAATCAACAACAAGAACCACTTAATTCATCTCCATCGCATAGTGATCAAGCCTCCAAAGCCTGTTGTTTTTGTTGGTGTTGCTGTTGTTCCTGTTCGTGGTTAGTAGATTTCGAAAAATGTCTCCGCGCTCTTTTTTTTTCTACTCGTACGATTCAGAAAAAAACTAAATTAATATATACACGTATATAATTTCATTGCGTAGCTATTAATTTCGTTATTTGTTTCCTTTCAATTTGAGTCGTTTATCTACCTGGCTTGTAAAAGAATCTGTATTTTTTTCTCTTTCACACAACATACACGTTTTGACTGTGGGCGTTCGCGTCATTTTAAATACGTATACATATAAATACGCATATTGCTCTCCTAATTTTTCTCCTGTGCCGATATTTTCGTACGTCCATGCAAAGAGATCATGATTAAAAATTTCAAATTTAATCCATTTGGTTCTACACGACGCCATCGAAAGTATGTATTCTTATTTACTTATCAACAAATAATCGTGCGGATTTTTCTTTCTCTCTCCTCTAATGGTTCTTGGAGACTCACATATCTTAAATATCATTTCCGTTTCGGAAAGATCAAAATAATAGTTCGTTTACTTTCATTAGCTCATTGTTATTTTCAATCGTTAGTTAAATATAAAATATGTATTTTTTATCAACAATTCGATTTCGACGAATGAAAGACAATTATATTGCTTGTCGAGATCTATGTTTATCAAATAACAAGATTTCTCCTGTCGAATAATCCGATAATGAAGCTACTATTACATATCGCGACCTCTTTATCAATCTAAGATTTCTTTTCCTCTCGAGTGGCGAAAACGAAATACTCCTCCTTGTTCTTCTTTTCTCACTCATTTCTAATCCGATTAGGAATACAACTATCTTTCTTTCTTTCTTTCTTTTGACTTGTATTGGTTATGTTGTGTTTGTGCGAGAAATCTACAATATACTAAAGGAATGTTCAATGTCGTCGACGACGTTAACTTTCTTTCTTTTTTTTTCTCTTCTCTTCTCTTCGTTATTCCAGACTTGTTATTAGCAAAATCATGTTAGTAAGCAAAGAAAAAACACAGGCGGACGAGTGAGCGCATAAAAGAAGAAACCCGTCTGGATCTGCGTCTCTTGCGCGTTCGTCGGGCTTGTCTTTGATATTCCAGTTAGTAGCGAGGAAGAAAAGTGCGCGAGAGAAGAAGAAGAAAAAAAGAACATGTCACTAGCGTTTGTGTTGCTTCTGCCGGTGGTTGTGAGAATGATGATAGTGGTGAAGCTTTGACGGTTACTGTCGCCATCATCTCAACTTCGTCGAAGGCGCGCGCGCTCGCTCGCACAAACACACACATAGAAAAAAAAAGGGAAGAAGAAGAAAAAAAGAAGAAGAAGAAGAATTAATAATAACTTTTTTCTTGTCGACGGCAACGATGGACCATGGAATCCGAGCAGCATCCGCCGTCATCTTCATCGTTATTGACGCATGAACATGACTTTTCAAGTCTGGTCTCGTGGCCATATCATTGGCAGCCGGAATCGTTTGAAATAACAACGAATACCACATCGAATCTTCATTCAAATATGACACAAGTCGTGCCTGAACATGTGGCTCGCGCTAAACTTTCGGGTGGCAATGGCAATAATCCAAATACTCGAAAAGAAAATACGAATAATAGTACGCAAAAAGCGCGACCACAACGTTCAAATTCGGCTACACTAAGTACAATATCAGTGACATGTGATACAGATACATCAATTAAATCTCGTAGTTCACGTCCTCCTCAGCCCGTTGTTGTTACTCCATCGAAAAAGTCTTCGAATCTATTTCGTACAACGAATAATATGACAGCATCGAATTCGACATCTGCACTCACCAATGTTTCAATTGTACGAAGCAATTTTGTGAATAATCCGTCACAAAAACAACGACAAACATCGTCATCAATGACATCGGATATAAATGTTATTCATGATAAAACTCGTTCAAATCTATCGGCATCAACTATGTCAATACCAAATAAACATTTGATTAAAACTCAAGCAACAACAATGATGGCGAGTGCAAGTGCACTTTCGTCAGCAAGAAATCTCTCGATGAAACATAAATCAACATCATTGGATGATCATCGATCAACACGTGGACTCGGAAAAAGTGTTCTCGAACATCTTGTCTTTGTTTTTCCGGAAAATGTTCGACGAATACTTGCAGGCCCAAAAAAGTATTCTATTCTCGATCTGTTTTCATTGTTCTCTTATAACGTCAATCATAATATATATATATATATACAATATTGATTTATTACATTTTTTTTTCTTTCTCATTCTATTCTAGTTTAACTGTGCGCACCGACGAAGGCCGTCAACCTGTAGAACCAATTGACTTGGGCGAGCCGTAAGCATTCTTATCAGTAAGTTGATTATTTTCTATTATTTATTTATAGACCGTCTATCGACGAAGTTAAAAGTTGGGCGGAATCATTTGACAAATTAATGATGAGTCCCGGTACGTATCGAGTTACTGATACATTGAAGTTGGATATTGAACGATTTTCTTCTAGCTGGTCGTCATTACTTTCGCGAATTCCTTCGATCCGAATATAGTGAAGAAAATTTTCTATTTTGGATGTCCTGTGAATCGTTAAAAAACGAACAAAATCCGGATATAATAGAAGAAAAAGCAAGATTAATCTACGAAGATTATATATCTATTCTATCTCCTAAAGAGGTATAATCAAAAATGTTGATAATTGCAAAGTTTTTCTTTTTTGTCGTTGTTTTTTTCAGGTAAGTTTAGACAGTCGAGTGCGAGAAGTAATCAATAAGAATATGGTTGAACCATCTCCACATACATTCGACGAAGCCCAACTACAAATCTATACACTAATGCATCGAGATTCCTATCCACGTTTTATAAATTCACAAATGTACCGGCGATTATTGCAGAATGAAGATATTAAAACTTAATTTGTCAACATCGCCATACACCCGGTTTCACTTTCCTTCAGAATATATAAAAAAAAGATCATTTTCTTTTTTCAAAAAAAAAGTTGTTTTCAGTTTCTCTTTTCTCTTTCTCATTTCATATTTCTATCGCTTCATTTTTCTTCTTTTTTCTCTCTCTCTCTCCCTCTCTCTCTCTCTCTCTCTCTTCACGAAACATTCCACAGTGTGGACGTACCATTTGTCGCGTATATGTGTCGACGTCGATCCAAAAAAAAAGAAACGAAATCGAAAAAAACAAACAAACAAAACACAGAATCAAATTTCAGATGCCCACTACATCGTCACCGCTGTTGAATCAAAGTATTTCGTTTTGTTGTATATTTTTCTACAGAAATCTTTTGTCATTAACTCTAGACATAATTTTCTTTTCTCATTTGCACACGCGACATTCGATTCCCCGTCTCTCAACTGTGATGGATTTCATCTTTTCTCTCTTGTCTTTTGTTGTGTATGTGTGTGTGTGTGTGTGTGTTTGTTTCTGCGCGGATTTTCTCTTATCTACTACTATTTCTTCTTTCTCTCTTTCTCTTTCTCTTTTAGTCGTCTCCGTCTGCATTTAAACGAACAGTGACATGGAATGCTGCATGCATGTGTTTGTTTGTTGCTTTAAAAACGCAAAACTATCTCTGAAGACCTAGATTAATGGCATTCATGTTTATCTTCTTCTTTTTCTCTTGTTTTTTTTCTTTTTTTTTTGTATAGCTGATTGTTGTTCTTTCTCTTTTTTTTCTACATCACTGTGTTGACTTCTATTGTCAAAAGCCAAATTTTGGGACAGTATACAAGAAAAAAAGAAAATATGACAAATAATTTATCAAAAAAAAAAACACACACACAAACTAACAAATAATCTTCTTATATTAAAAACAGAACATAGAAGGAAATCTAAATGTTGTTTTGACAGATGCAATGAATCACTAAATCGAGACCAGATTCGATCGTTTATTTATTGATTAATAAAAAAAAATGCTCGGGCAAGTTTATTGTCTTCTGTCTCTCTATCAATTAACTCAAACGAATATATTGACGAGAATTTTATATTTCGATCTCAACGTATTAATTGTTTGGCATAGGGAACAATTTCATCAGTTCCATAATTCATAATAACTATCAATTTAGATGGTGCATGTGCATATCTAATAATTTGTTCGCCATCATCAATCAATTTGATTGGACGAATTTCGTTCGTATATAGATGCACGTACGAATTGAATATCTTCATTCGAAAAATAAGAAAGAATTATGATCTCGTCAACATATTACAATTGTGAAATTGAGAATACCAAAGGTAGTCAACGTTCGACAAGTAAACCGAGTAAACAACTGCCTGAACAAGCTGTTCGTTTGATGAATGCGTGGTTTTTGGCACATGAAGATAATCCGTATCCGAATCGAAATGATTTGGATTATTTGGCGACGAATGGCGGCATTAAAGAGTCACAAGTCAAAGCTTGGTTTTCGAATAAACGTAATCGAACACAGAATACACATCCGAAACGTGCCAAACGATTTCTTAATCGAAATCAATTACAATCGAATGCAAACACATGGGATGAACCTCAAAAGATTCAAATCGCTGATCGA
>ERZ778023.2021-NODE-2021-length-27180-cov-49.636866_pt1 | contig 27180 bp, 32 predicted proteins | sample MGYA00375753_ERZ778023 | MGnify/ENA primary metagenome ERZ778023 (study PRJEB29350, sample SAMN05389822) | bioreactor metagenome | isolation source: Ammonium sulfate bioreactor | place: South Africa: University of Cape Town | collected 2014-04-04 ... | reverse complement strand
TGTACACGAAAGAATTGTTAAAAGATCATCCAGTGAACCATTTTGATTGAGAAAGAGTTTTTCGATTGCACGTGGCGGCGAACTGTTTAATGGTAATGAGAGATTTCTCTTATTATTCGGAATGTATGCATAATAGAACTTTAAATGTCGAAGATTTAAGACACATTGATAGATTCCATTGAGAACATCAGCTGTCGTCGATGCACACAGTTCAATATTCAATGAATAAAGACGTGGTAACAATGAAAATTTTGTAAGTAATATAAGAAGATGATGAGCAGTTAGTTAGAATCGATCGTGCTCGATTTAGAAAACGATCATCATCAATTTTTAATAACAAAGATAACGATTTTAGTAATCGTTGAAATCGATAATTAATATTGGAAAATGCTTTAACAAGATCACGACCTTCGAGATAATCGAAAATTTCATAGAATAAATCATTGAAAAGGTTTTCAATCGTCGATCGAAACATTTGTTCAGTCGTGTCGACGTCCATCTTGAATTGAATTAGAATGAACAGAGAAAGAGAGAGAGAGCTATATAACGATTCAATTTTCTTTTCCGTTCTGTCGTATCGTATTTTTCTTTCGCACATGTTTTCTCGTTTTATTTATAATTATGAAAAATATAAAATGTACAACAATTTCAAAGTAATTCATCGATAATTAACCATAAATTGTTTTGTTTCTATTTGCTGTGGATTGATTTTGATGATATTATGTTTCTTTTGACATATTATGAAAATAATCATAAATAACAATTGAATTCCAGCAAGAATAAAAAAATAATTCGGATAACGCCATTGAATTTTATTGTTATGTTGACACTTAAATAAAAAAAAAACAAGATTATTTGCGTATTTTTGTGGTATATATTTACGTGAAAATCTAAAGAAGATCTATTTCCTGTGAATGCAGACATATATCCAATACCAATGAATGATGAAGTACCCAATGAACAAAACCGAAGACTCATGAATAATGTTTGAGCAGAACGTGGTGCTCCGAAATAAGCATAATCGAAACTGGCAACCATGCCAAATGATTCTCCTAATCCCATGAAGATATATTGCGGAATTTGATAATATAACGATAGTTTCGAATGATCAGATTCTATTAAAATAAATTGACAAGCGATTAGAAATACAAACTATTTTCTCTCTTGTGAATTGATTACTGATTTCTTCTGCGCATCTTTTTTGTCGATAATATTCAACAATTCCTGCAGCACAAACACTTAGACTAGCAAAAAACATGCCAACAACGAATTTAATCGTTATCATCGATGGTTGAATACGTTTACCAAACCATTTGTGAACAAATAAATTCAATATTAAAAGTACAACTAGTAAATCAAGAATAAAAGATTGATCAATGATCGTGCTTGCTTACTAATAACTGTCAGAGGATCGGGTAGCGACATCAATGAAACCATAAGATCACGTATAACAGTATGGTTAAACTCTGTTGATGTTGTTACATTAATTTTCATATATCTTCCTTGTAGTAGATAGGTGGAATTCAACTAGAAAAACAAATTTATTTACATGAAAAATTCTAAAGTATTATATATTGATTTTGCCTGATCATAGATAAGCCAAAATGGTATAAGTAAAGTGAAAACAATCAACGCTTTTCTTAGAGATTTCACATCGTTTACTATTCGATCGGGATATTTTCCATGATAAGCACCTTTGGCAAAATCAAGAAAACTATATGGTCGATCATATTCTTTTATTGATTCATCATTATCATCATCATCATCGGGATTATATGATGCAGCTATTGTATTTTGTCTCGTTGAATTAAACGATCGGTTATGTAATAATTTTCGGTTGCTTTCATATTTACGCCATGATTGAAATGCATTGAAAAGAACGGGAAAGAAATTTGTTAGAACTGTATCATACGGTGGTACATGTATGTAATATCTTCGTCCACCAATAAATAAAATAGTAGCTGTAATAAGTGACGATAGAGCAATCATCATAGGACTGAAATATTTATAATTTGGATGATCAACATCGTATATTGTACGAATAGCAAAAACACCAAAAATAGCACTCATATTCATTATGATCACATGTTTATCGAAATATCGAGATGTTACTTTTGATTCCTGAGTTTGTTCAGCACCGAATACAGGCATATTTGATTGAACAGCACCTGAAGCGAGGGCTCTAAGATTAAAATAGAAAAACATTCTACAAAATTTGTTTTGTATTGATCAATGCTCGTTACATGATAATAAGAGTTATATATAACCAGTATGTACAACTTTTTGTGTACAATGTAGTCGCCGCTGTGCTATCATTTGAATGGCATCCTGTTATTATGGAATTTGGGGCTGTAGCAAGAACAGCTAGTATGTAACCAGTTATATAGAGAATGAATCCTGAAAACAGATACAATTGTAATTGGAAAATGAAACAAGATTTCTTCGGAATATTTACCAAGAATAATTGTTTTCATTCGACCTAATTTCCAGTCCGAAAAAGTTGCGAATAGAAGTGTAGAAAAATAACTCAAACCTATTTTAATAATCAGACGAAAAAATCATATGAATGAAGTCAATGATAACAATTACCGGAAAATGTAAATGATACTGAAATATCAGTCGATTCTACCGATGTTGCATTTACATTTTGTGCTTCAATGTTAAAAGAAAGATTTGCCGCTAGTGTATAAAAAGCAATACGTTCTAGAAACGTGCTCGTAAGAATAATGTATACTGCTAATTGTTTTTGATAAGATGTTCGAGTGTCTTTTATAGCAGTAGGGATGCCAGGCCGAGGAATAAGTGGTGCTGTGATTTGTTGTTCGTTGTCCTCATCAGATGTATCCATTATTTAAAATTTGCATAGACGTTGTAAAAAAAAGCAAGTCAAAATGAGTATATAGAAATAAATAAAAGATAAGAACGTAAATTTGTTTTTTTAAAACGAAAGAAAAATAGGTAGTACGTAACTAACAACATGACATGACTCGGAAGAGGGTGGGTGCGTGCTGTGATATTGCTATAGAATTTATTAAAAATTTAAACACTTTCAAAGTTGTTTATTTTATTTAGTGTTGAACGTGATCGAAGGAGTTGTTCGTCGTGGCCAAAGATCTTGTAATAGACCAAGATAACAAGCAAATGGCATAACTATTGGCATAATATAACAGAGAAATAGACTGATCGAATTTATATAAGCAAATGTGATTGAATTAATAAAAAAACCAGCATAGGAAAATGTACATGTGATAGCATAGGGTATTTCGAGAAAAATAAAGAGAATTGTTATGACAAGTACTTGAACTGTTAGTTTCTTCAAACGATTCCATTCGATTGTACCACGCATACGTTTTCGTCGTCGAATAACACGAATCCATAAGATAAAACTGAAAATAATTGCTGCACTAGCTGCAAATAATTGATTAACTGTTAAATACCAAGTTGACATGAAGAAAACAGAATTAAGACAAGATGAATCACAAAAAACTCTTGAATAATCATATTGTTGAAAGCAAGTCGATGTTAAGAAACACCCAGCATTGAATATGAAAAGATAAATGATTAGAAAAGTTAATGGACCATAATGAAATAGATATCGATTTCGACGATGTTTCAACATTTGACTATGATAGATGAGAAGATGACGTTCAATGGCTGCCCATGCTAAAAGCACATCATTCGCATTACAACCGAGATAAGCTGTAAAACGCCAGAGAGTACAAGCAATTATTGAACGAGGCCAAACAAAACCTGTACGAAAGAGATTGATTGAAAATGGAACATGAATAAGATTGAATTCGAGACTTGAAAAAAGTAGAGCAATAATGACATGATTGTGTAATTCTCGACGTAAGACTTTCGTTGTTAATAAACGATAGAGAAGATATATATTACAAATAAGAGCGAATGGTACGATCAGAAGAAGTATGAGAAATTGAGCTTCACTTGGAACATAATCATGAACGGAATGAACTAACATTTGCATTAGATCGTCAATATTCGATGTAGTATTTGTCATAGTTGCTGTTCGAGATTTTATTTTATGTCAAAATAATCTTCTTTTTTTCACAAGAAAATATAATTACTAATATGCGTCGAAGATTTTCTATTTTGAGTATTAAAGAAAATGAACCTAATACTCCAGATAACGCGTTAACTGAAAGGTTGATACTGACGTCAAACAATCTATTTCTAAATGAGTTTTTTTTTAATATAAACAAACAAAAAAAGAATTTACAAAACACAAAGTATTTCAAATTGTCCAGTGAACTCTTTTTCTTGTTCATCATGAACATAAAAAAATGTTCGAAGATTCGTATTGAATGTTCCAATAATTATCGAACCTGACGATGGATGAACAAATCGACCGATGTAATAAGTTGTTCCTTGATCATTTTCTATTTGCAGAGCATTCGAAGGAAGTTTATTGGCGTCGAATGTCACCCAACTAATATCTCGTTTTGGAGTTCGATTGATTAATATTTGATAAGTCGATGATGTTCGTACACCAAAATAAGGTGCAACAGCGATTTTACTTCCTTCAATAAGTTTGCCTGGAATCATTTGATTTTCTTTTGTTTTAAAACGTACGATATAAACTGAACGATCGTTTTCTTTGCCACCCTCAACAGCATCTGATGGAATTTGTCCATATTGAGATTCAATCCACATCGAAAGATTATCCATTTGTTTATGCCAAATAAATTGAAATTCATCGATTGCAAGTCCGCATCGACCTCGAACATAGCCCAGTACATAACCTTCAAAAGACTCCGTGTATTCACCTTCATCTTTGGCACCATACAATCGTGTTGTACGTCCTTCTGTTGTATGAAATTGTATTCCTGTAACAATTGTAATAGATTGACCGGCAAAAGTTAAATAACCACCTACATGTGCTCCTTGTCCGATGTATAAAGTGACACCATTAAATTTTTCTTCATTGGATAGCATAAATCTATCACTAAGAAAACATTCCGTATGATCTGGCTTATCATCTGCATTACCATGATAGATTTTCGGATATAATTCGTCATTTCTATCATAAATAAAACGAATACATGAAAGAAACTGATGCCAAAATACTTCAACACCAATACAACACGTCATTGCTGGTAATTTAAGATCGGTTGAATCATTAAATGGTGAACCACCGCTGAGATTACCATAGATCGAACCACGACGAACACCGAAATAATCACTAGTACTTTCATTTGAATTTTGTTTCTGAAGAGCACGTGATTTTTCATGCCAAGCAAGACTTTGATCTAAATCTCCTTTTTGTGATGTAAGACTTCCAAGATCATCATATAAAACGCCAAGTAATCGATCATCAGATGGTAATTCTTGACATAAACGTGTTAAATACTTCTCGGCTAAATCTAATTTTCCCATTTTCCAAAGAATATCTCCTAAAATTCGAAGATTTGTTGGTCCAATGCCCATTTTTTCTTTCATATATGAGAGAACATCCTTTAATTTATGCTCATGATCACTGCATAAATCTAATTGAATATTCCACATTTGTTCGTTATCAAGAACGACACTTTTAATGTGAAAGATCGATCCAATCATGAAAAGTACTTCTTGTTCATCAGGAAAATCACTAAATCGAGTTATATCAGCAAATGGTTTACTTTTAACTAACTGTGGATCAGCATGAATTTCAAAAAGAATTCGATTATTTCTTATTGTTGATGATGTTTGACTACCCAACAGAAATCGTGCGTGTTTTTCTGATCGACTTGTTGAAAAAAAAGCATTAATCGAAATGAATTGACCTTGCGATTGTTTCAACTGATCGAGTTCTTCATCGGACATCAATTGTCCTCGATAGACTTGTATAATTTGTTTAAATTGATTGTTTTTTAATTGTTCCTGAATATCGAATATAAACGAACGAAATAAGTACATAAAATGAATATCCTGCGTTCGTAAGGCACTATTCAATAGTTTATAGAAGAATGTTTCACGTGTATACCACCGTAGAACTTCATCGGACTTATATCGACTTTCAAATTCATCGAGATGTTTTGATTCAATCGAACTTGTTTTGCACTTATCACGACAAAGTTGAATTAATTCATTTTTATCATTTTCATTCGATTGCAAACGTAGAAGACAATCGATTAAAAGTTGTGAATAAACGAATTGACCATTTAAACCTGTTGTTGACTGACCGCTCGATGAAAAAACATTAATTGATAAAGACTCATTGAATGCCGCTCTGCACATTCGACGTTCGACAGTTAATCGATGAACAAGATCATCTACGGTAACAATAACATCTTTTACCTCGAAAAGAAGAAACAACTTCATGTTTCATTGTCATCCGAGTTTACTTTGCGAAATTGACCAGACCATTGTAGATTAGCTGCTCTATTCATACAATAAACATAAATCGAAATAATTTGCTCGAGTTCATGAATTAAAGGAACAATCTGTCTGCCTAATTGGCCACTAACAATAAAAATAATTCGATCATCGATCGATGTTTGTGAAAGATATTCGTGACATTGCTCAATAGTATTTACGAATTTGATATTGTTGATAATTGAACGTAATTTTTCATTATTTCGTTGATTATCATCAACGTTTGCATCAAGCCATAGAAAAGAAAATGCATCCCATGTAGTCATCACTGTATGCGTACTAAATTTCGTACAACACGAACACGTGTATATATTTATTGTTTTTCTGGTATAGATATCTTTTTCTTTTTTTTCTTTTCTTGTTTTTTTGTCCCTGATCGTTCTATACAAAGTAACGCGAACTGAAATAACTTTCTTTCGTTAATCGTTTTCTGATTGGATACGAATTTCTTCTGTGTAAACTATTGACAGTTCTTGAGATATTTTTTCGGACAAAAAACTAGGGTTTACTTCATCATTATTCTTCTGTTTCATTAGTTATGACATATCGTCAATTTGATCAAGTTTTTTTTCTTCTTGTCAAATTTAATTTATTCTTTTTTCTGAATTAAACATTTCATGTAAAATTAAAGAAAGGAAATTTCATTAAATGAGTTCTACGAGTTTAACGAGGGTTCCAATCGGATTGAATATTTATTTCAGATTATTTTTGTACACTATAGATGTCATCGGCAGTATTGGTTATATAATTATTTATAGATCTCGATCATTTCGTGATCGAGCTTGTTCAGTTTATTTGTTTTATCGAGCTGTTACTGATTTTTTCTATATGCATTTCATTCTATTATAACACGCTCGGTTCGAACTATGGAAATCAATTAGCATTTACATTCTTAGCTTTGGCTACACTTGATCGAATTCTCTTAGCACATCAATCGATTCGTATGTCACATTTTTCATCCTCAAAAAAAAGAGAAAGAGAAATTTGTATTTAAGATTTTCCTCAACAGAAACTTATTAAACTTGAGTCAAATATTACAGTATTATCACAAAATATTTACAAGCCATTATCATGGCCAGATGTATTTCAATTTGTTCGAAGGCCTGTTCTTTTAATTTCTCATTTTTTCAACGAAGAATTTCTTCTAACATTTTGGATTCGTCATCATGCATCGATGTTCGATATGGCTATCTTAGTTAACTATAATAGTACCGATCGATCAGTAGAAATCATTCGTCAACAAGCTCCACATATGTGGAAAATTGCTTTGAATACGCCAGAATTTTTAGTACATTCCGATCTTCGACAAGCACTTGTCGATCTCGAACTTGAACAAACGAATTTTTCAAACTCGTTGGCTTCATCATCATAATCTCAATTCTGAACAATTACTATCGATAATAAAGACCATAGCATAAAAACAGCAATGTAATCTTCGAAATTACACAACTCTAAATGATGAATTCAAGATGATTCATCGCGTATGGAATGATGTTATCAATCACTAACATTAAATATTTATTCTATTACGATAAATCAGCAACAAATTTTTGTATGTGATTTGTCCACTGATCAGCAACATACAGATTACCATATCTATCAAAGGATATACGAAACGGATACATAGGATGATTTATTCGAGCAGCATGAGAACGATATCCCTCGACGATAATACGACCTTCTTTTACTCCTTGTCCCCAACAAAGTACATGACTGTTAAACATATCTGCGATGTAAAGGTCATTCGAATCATCCAAAAGAATTTCATTAGGTTTATTCAATTGAGTCGATTTAAATCCGCTTCCGTTTCCACCAGCAACAATACTAGCGTTAGATGAATTGTCTGTCAATTTGTATACAGTATGATGGCTTTGAATCGATATATAAATTGCATTATTACTATCGATAGCAATATGAAATTCGTCATAAGAAGTATTTGTTTTAATTTTTTGACTGAAATGCGTTGTAATAATTGTTTCAATATCATTTTTATTCTTCCATCTTTTTATTAGTTTATTTCTACCATCTCCAACATAAAAATATCCATCTTTGTCGACGTATAAATCCACACAAAATATATCCGAGAAAAGAACCTCTCGGTCGGTTAAATTTACATATGACCACCGAACGACATTTTCATTTGCAAGATCACAAAATATAATTGATTTTCTACGTTTATCAAGAATAATATCACCTAATAACGGAGGACGTTCACTTTGCCAATCGAATTCATCACCACCGAAAATAATTTCACCAAAATTCGGATTCGTTTTCCATCGTACTATACACCTAGATTTCGGATCTGTATAATATATTGTTTGATTGTCATCATCGTCGATATAAAAGTCGAAAATTTGAACAGGTTCTCTCCATTCGCTACTAAACTCTATTCTAGTTAGGTAAATTCCATGTGTTGCCCATTTCTTTGAACAAGTAGTATTCATTGCTGTTAGAATAAAATAGAAATCTATAATAATCAACTCAAAAAACTGTTCGTACTTTTTGTTGGTGTTGTCATGCCAATAACTACAGTGGTTGATATATCTATTGGTTTGTGTATTTTCACAATAAGAACTATCGGAATACCAAATATGATACCACTTAAAAGAATAGCGATTGAAATGAGTTTAAGTTTTCTATTTTGAATTAATTTGTTTAAACATGATTCTTGTATTTGATTATCTCGACGAGTACACTTTTTAGTCATTTTGTAGCGAATGGATACATGTTTTTAAAAGGCAAACTTACATGAAGCTAACAACGCATGTTAGGAAATTAATTTTTTTTATTGTGCAACTAGGAAAATACATTACAACATATGGGTAGAATATTATTGTGAAGGGAAAAAAATGTTTATTTTGCCATTTCTTGAACAGTTGTCCATGTTGATCGAGAAGATATTTTCTCCCACCATTTTTTAACATTTTCTCGTGATTCAATCAGATCTCCTTCGCCAATTTCGAATAAAAACGCACCGTAAGGCAAATGAAATAGATCGGCTAATGTGTAAGTCTATATTTTGAAACTTAAGAGTTAATAATTTTAAAAAAACGAATATTTAACGAACTTGACCAGCAAGATAAGGTTGTTTCGATAGAATCTTGTCATAAACATCTAACTTTTTATTTAATTCTTCTTTATATTCGGCAATTTTTATTTGATCTGGTTGACCTCGACCGAGTAGTCTACATACGTAATTCGTATTATCGTAAAAATTAGTTTTATTACTTTTTGAATTTTTTCTCTCTGACTAAACTACTTGCTGATGGATCAAAATTAAATACTTCAATATAAGCAGCTTGTTCGAAAAGAAATCGAGATTTAATATCCTTAGTTGGAATCAATTGTGAACCTTTTCCTTTATATTTCTCTTCCAAATAACGACATATAGCCCGTGATTCTATACAAATTTTATTTCTATCAATTAAAAAAAAAACTTTTATTTACCATATATTTTAAATCCATCGGTATCGATAAGCACAGGAAAAAGACCAAATGGTTGCAATGTGTCTAAATATTTACGTGACTAAAATCAACGGAATAATAATATAATCGATCTTTAATGTCAATGTTTTTTTTTTGCTTTTACCTTATGTTCACTTTGCATAAAATTGATTTTCTCAAAGGTATATTGAAGTTTTTTTTCTTCCAATGCAACTAGAACACGTTGTGTATTTGGCGATAACAGAACACCATAGACAATGATCGTGCCTGTTCCTGTTGACGATACACTATCGAATTCAGTTGTTGTCGTATTACTTGTTGAATTACCCATGACTTAAATTTTTCTTTACTCTAACTATATACGTATATATACTTTTAAAAAAATGCTTTGTCATAATGAAGTATTACATGAGAAAAGCGCTTTATCATCTCTATTCTGTCATTCACAGATTTTTCTTTAATGACTTTTGTTGGCATTGAAGATCATGAAAATACAACTAATACAAAATCTAAATCTTTCAACGTAATATGATTTCATTTTTCAATTAAGAGTATTTACTATTTTTCGTGAGACTCGTCTGTAGACTTACACATGATTAATCCATGAAATAAAAGACAATCATTCGTGTACATATATTTTTTTTTCATCGATCGTTTAAAACGGTCTTTTTATGTAACGTGATATCATGGTTTCTTCACTTCAGTTCTGTTGTTGTATGATTGGCTAAACAACATTATTAGTGCAATAAAATAAAAATACTTGGTTTTTTCCTCAGTCTCCACTGTCTTAAAATATAAATAGGCTGTTTTATTGCAATACTTCATAGTTTTAACTCAGTAAATTAACATGGCTGCGATACCTTTTATTGTTGGTGGCTTATTAGCAGGTGGTAGTGGCGGTAAATTGTTATGGGATAAATATAAAAGGATTCCAGCTAACGTACCGTATGATATCGTTATTTGTATCAATAGTCTTACGGCTTTATCAACATCTGGCTGGGAAATCATAGTTGGAGAAAAGGTAACAAGCGTTGATATACAAAATGTTAAATCTGATGACAATCGTGGTGTTATTGTTTCTGTGCTTGGTTCGTACAATCGGGGAAAATCATTTTTACTTAATCAACTTTGTAATATCAATCTACCGACAGGCAATTTAATACATACTGAAGGCATATCAATTACAGCAGGCAGAGCTGAAACAAAAAATATTATTTTTATCGACACAGCTGGTACAGATACTGCTATACCAAAGGATAAACTCGATGATAAAAAGGCAACTGAAGCTCTTCTAAGAGAAATTGCCCTTCATTTGTGTTCACATATTATTATTGTTGTCAATCGTTTACGTGCAACTGATCAATCATATATTCAGCAAGTATTAAAACATTCAAAAACTTGTACACCCAATAAAGATGTTATTATTATTCATAATTTAATGGATATTGAAACACGACAAGATGCTGATGAAGTTATTCAAAATGAAGTTCAACATCTTTTCGATGCAAAACTTGATACACTTAAACTACAAATGAAAGGTCAAAAGATGAATGTCAATTTCTATCGTTCAATTCAGAATACTGTTAATATTCGTCATTTTATCTTTGCAAAGCATGGTTCAGATGCTGCAAAACAATGGAATAAACAATCGATTGATGGTATAATGAATATTTTACAAACAGCAACTGATTATAGACGAAATCTTGATGTTATTAACGAGATGATTAGTTATGTCAATAGTAAACTCTCACATTTGTTTATCAATACAACTGAAAATCCAGAACGGAAATTCGAAATACAGAAACATGTATCGAAACCATTTATTGTATTTTCGAATCGACGAGAAATGGACAATCTCGACGAAAATCCTGATGAACTAATTCTATCACCAAAATTACTCTATGATGATGCTGGTTATTTCATAGGTATCAGTTCAATGGATAATGGACAATGGCAACCGTTGTATAATCTCTATGAGACAACAGATACGCTTCATGCTATTGTCGAAGTTGCTGGTTTTAAAAAAGGTGATTTAAAAGTAACTGTTATCGAAGAAGCTATTATAATAGAAGGTAACCGAGATGATCTGAAAACATTATTCGCAAACCCAATTGCGCAACACGAAAAGATCCCCATTGGTCAATTCAAGTTACAAATTCCTTTACATTGTAAGATTGATCCTGAATTGACAACAGCACAACGTGAAGAAGGTTTCTACAAGTTTACTTGTCCAAAGAAAAAGGCTAGTTCAAAAACATTCGATTAATAACTGATAAACTTTTGTACGCGTTGATTGAATTGATCAATAATATACACAAATGATTCTCTTCATTGCATAATAAATTAATTGGTCGATTAAACTGACAATTACACCATCACTATCCTTCTACTTTCTATTTCTTAATTTCATGTTTTTCTTCATCATAAACATAAAGATTATTACTTTTTTATTGAGAAATAAAACAGCACATTTAACATTCGAAATAATTATTTCACCATTTTGACGAGACCATCGCGAACGACTCGTTTGTTCCCACGATCAGTAATGATAAAAGCATAGTTTTGATAATCGATAATAGCGTTGATCAGAGTTGTCAATCTATTCGTTTCGCTTCCACCAGCAACAACTTGACCAATGGTTGCATCTTTTCTGTATTCAATAATACGATGATTATTTTGATCAGCAATATAAATATTAATACTTTCATGATCGAATTCGACAAAAGAAACGAAAATACCCAACTGACTAGCTATATATACAAATTCGAATATGAACCAATAAGACAAATGAAATTCGATTGTCGCTGTTTGAAGATAAGAAACCTACGCATGACAAGTATTACTAATTTCGACCAATTTTATTTTTATCTCAGAGATAAGATAAAGAATATGTCGTATATTTAAGAGATGACATTTCTGGTGTTTTGATAGAATTGTTTTCAAAGATGTGGAAATATTTTCTATGTATTTTGTTTGTCATGGTGACTAATCGCCAATGCTATGGTGTATTAAGTCCGATTCCACCATTTTTGAATTATTCACATACAATTGAAATTGAGAATATAAATCTCTGGTGGTCAGTGAATGATACAGCTGAAGAAATCACATTTGAATTACATGTCAATACAACTGGTTGGATTGGAATAGGAATTACGCCAAGTAGAATAATTGATTATTCTTTTTATTAAACAAAAAAAAAGATGTTTAGCTGGTGGTATGACAGGAGCTGATATTGGTATTGGATGGATTGATTCTGTTGGAAAAGTTTATCTTCAAGTATGATGAATGAATTATTTTTTTTGTTTACGTACATTCGAATACTCTGTTGTAGGATCGATATGCATCTGGTGAAGCAAAACCAATGATTGATAATACAACACAAGATTGGTTTGTCCTTCAAGGTCGAGAACAGAATGGTTGGACAGCTATTCAATTTAAACGTGCTTTTGATACTTGCGATTATATGGACTATCCGATCAAAGTAATGAAATCCATTAGGATTTTCTTGAATTTTAAAATCTATGTTCTCTATTTAGTCAGGAACAAATCATTTGATTTTTGCTTATGGTCTTGTTGATCCTGATCCAAGTCAACCAGGTGATGATATAACTTATCATGAAAATCGTCGAAATTCTCGTTCGCTTCCACTTCGTTCATATAATGATCCACCATCGGAAGATAAATTTGCCGGTCTTGATACACTTCAATGGCGTGCTAATAACGTATAGTTATTTTTATTTTTGTTACAAATTATAATCTTTCATTGTTAGTATGAGATTCCTGCTGTTGGTACAACTTATCATTGCAAAGTTTTCAAAGCACCCAGTGAATATAAAACAAAACGACATGGTATCGCAAATAAAATCTTGATTGATTCGAACAATGCACCACTTATTCATCATTTACTTTTGTACGAATGTGATCCTTCGGCTGTTTTTGATGATAGCCATCTGCCCGATGATGTCTGCGATCAAATTGCAAATCAGCTGAAATTATGTCTATCGAATATTGCAACAGGCTGGGCTATTGGTGGAGATTATGTAAAAACGAGAATTCGAATTTCTTTGTCTTTTTGTTAAATTATACTCTTTTGTTTTTCTAAATAGTTATTAGAATTTCCTCCAGAAGCTGGTTATCCTTTGGGTGGTGATTCTCCAATTAAATATTATGTTGTTGAAACACATTACAATAATCCAAATCTAATTTCTGGTTAGGATTGTTTGTTGTTTTTTGTTTCAATCTTTGCCAATCTAGATTGTTTTTTGAAAGGTCGTTTGGATAGTACTGGTATTCAGTTTTATATTGCAAATGAACTTCGTCAATTCGATCTTGGCATTTTAACATTGGGCACGAAATCAGCTGCAGCTGCATTGACTATTCCACCTCAAGTCAGTGAATTCATTGTCGATACCTATTGTCCAATGAGTGCTACGAAGAATTTTCCTGCAACAGGTATTACTGTAACAGCTGCATTTCCACATACGCATTTACAAGGTTTGATTGAATTGAAAAATAAGTTCGCACGAAACATTGAATTTCTATTTATAGGTCATACGGTATGGTCAAAATTAATTCGTAATAATACAGCTGTTAAATATATATTCGATGCTGATGCATTTGACTTCAATTATCAATACAGTAATCTTCTACCTGAACGTATTCAATTATTTCCAGTAAAAGAAATCAAGTCAAAATAAAGCGATTGTTGAGCTATGTTTGTTGTTTAGGGCGATGAATTTGCTACTCGTTGTATGTATCGAACAACAAATAAAAATAATGTTACTATCGTAAGTCGATTCAATAGTATTGTTTGATTTTTTCTTCCAATCTTTCTAATTGAAAAAGGGTGGACCGAAAACAACTGATGAAATGTGTCTTCATATGCTCACTTATTTTCCTCGAATGAATAATTATTATGAATGTACGAATATAATTCATCCTGAAGCATGGCAAAAACTAATGAACACATCGACGTATATTATTCTAACGAATTATTTATTTTTCTTCTCATAATTGTTTTTGTTATTTATGTATGTAGAATACCAACTATGGGACAAATTCGTCAATTTGTACTAAATATTGAATGGACACCTCAGCTAGCTGCTCAAACACAAGTATTCTATAATGTTTCATCACGTTTAGTATTTGTTGGTGGTTCAGGATCATCATCTGAAAGAATTACACTTCCGAATTTACCTGTCTATCAAGATTTACCACCAGAGACTTGTTCAAAAAATAAAACAACTGAACTGTTTTTTTTTCTAAATAAATAAACTCAGTCGGAGAATAAGAGCAAGCGTTTTAGTATGCATTTAATTTCACTTCGCAATATTGTGTACCTATTTGAACACCACGTTTTGATGTAATAAGAATTCGATAACTTGAATACAAGATTGAATTAGCCCATACTAATTGAGCAGGTCCCCAAGTATGTCGATCTAGGATCGAATCAAGACCGGTTGTACCACTGTAAAGCAACGTCCAACTTGAACCAAGCGTAAGTAAAGCTGAAGGTTGATTACTTCCTTCAATGGTTGTTGTTAATGGATCGCGTTCAATTATATTATTGGCAGTACGAAATTGTACCGATATAAGTAGAACTGGACCATCATGTGATATAAAATAGAGACCAGTATTTTCACCACAGTTGAGCGCATACATGCCAGCTGTACATGCACCAAGACTAGTATATTTCGTCTGATTGAGATTGTCAAATATAGCGAGTGGTCCTTCACCAGGAATATAATTGCCCATGCCACTTCCGGATGTGGATGGACTACTATCACCGCCAGCGGTCGTATTCCATATGCCAAAAACAGTTATATTCGAACTCGTAAACAATCTGAACTCTATCAAAAATGAAAATGAGTATTGATTCATTTGATTTTTTTATGAAATCAACTGAAAATTTACTTGGTGTTGTTGTTGTAACTGTTGTAGCTGTTGTTTGTTTTGTTGTCTCTTGTTTGATCAACAATCCAACAAGTAATGCAGTAACAGCTGTACACAAAATAAGAATACAAAAACTAAAGAAAATAATTCTCAATAAACGTCGACGAGAACAATATTTCGATGTTTGTTTTTTTCTTCGATGATGTTCTTTTATACAAATATTCTTATCCGTGGTATTATTCACATTATTAAATGCAACCTTATGCTCGATAATTTCACTGGTTGAAGTTGAAGGTGTCGTATCACTTTTTTGTTGAATATATTTTCGTTTTATAGAACCTCCACGTTTACTTGAACTTGATTTGAGGGTTATATGAATAACACTTTGCCGCTGTATATTTAAAATAAGATTTATGGATATTAGAAATATAGAAGTGAATGAAAAACTTACACTTTTTCTATGTGAACGACGGTATTGTTGCGATTTTGTCTTATCAAACATTTCACGAGAAGAAAAAAACAAGAGTAGAACTTTACTACTGTTTGAATAATCTTCGAATAATCATGAAATTTCTTTCTGTTTACTGACACATTTGCATTTTAATTGAATTTTTTTTCTATTTATCGAAGGAACACCACTAAGTACCAGTACATCAATGAACATATACAAACAACAAATAAGATCAATCAATGTTAATATTGAAAGTTGAGAATCTTTTCTTAGATTGGATTTTATGGTCATACAAAAAGGTTCGTCATTCCTCACAACTATGAGTTACGCCTTGAGCATTGTTTTTTCTTTAAGTGTTTCGTGATCATTTGACTGAAGTTTTAAAAAGAAAGAACGATTGTGCGTTGTTTGTTTTCTGTTTCAATTTCAATTTGTTAATGGACGATTTTAAAAAACATTTCTCCATCAATTATTTTAGAAAGAAGTAGAGTACCTCTACTAACTGTTTTTTTGTCTCTACAGAACATTTATTCATAAACATGCCTTATCGACGAAACGTACGAGTCGATTTAGATTCTATCGGTGATGTTCGATCAGTTCGGTGAGTTATCTATACTATAATATATTTGATGAATAATAGTTTTACTTTGAAAATAGACGTGCTGGAGGATGGACACCAACACAGGCCACATCGGTCGGCAAAATACTTATGGGTGTGACTGCTGTTGTAGTAGTTGGTGGTATCGCAGCAGGTGTTGTTGTTCCATTTGTTATTGCAACTGAAAAAGCCGAAGAAGATTTGGCTAAAATGACAAGTATCTATTTGATTTGATATTTTCATTTTCGAACACATACTAATTACTTTTCTTCTCATGTACAGCAACAACTGTGACAACAAGTACAATAACAACTGCAACAACTACAACGGCTACGACATCGACATCAACAACTAGTAGTACAACTACGTCAACATCAACGACATCGACAAGTACTACTACGACATCATCAACAACAACAACTTCCAGTACGACAACAACAAGTTCTACAACCACCACTACAAGTACGACGACTACAAGCTCGACAACAACAACATCAACATCAACAACGACTACTTCAACTACAACCACTAGTAGCACTACAACTACGAGTACGTCAACTACCACAAGTACAAGTACTACAGCAACATCAACTACAACGACAACGTCCACTTCAACAACGACTACCTCGACAACAACCACTAGCAGCACGACAACTACGAGTACTACAACTACATCAACTACATCGACAACATCAACAACAACAACCTCAAGTACGTATTGACTATACTAAAAAGATTTGATCAATATATACGTATATTTCATTTGCATTTTAGCAATTGGTTGTTCTCAAACTGGCACAACAACTATAGCACCAGGCAGGTATAGTGGTGCATCGGTTCTCTATACATTTGACAATACGCCAAACGATTATTATGGTACCTATCATGCTTCTCCTGTCAACAATCCAACTTATGTTTCACCTGGTTACAATGGACGTGGTTACGCCATTCAACTTCGTCGTAGTTTATCACAATATTTAAGTGTGCCGACTTACATGAATTTCTATCGACGAAGTCTTACTGTTGAAGCATGGCTCTATCCACTTACGATCTATTCAGCCAGTCCATATGACGATACACTCATCTACGGTCAAACGAATGCATCAACATTCAGTTTATACATGTGGATGATGTTACGAAATGGCAGAAGTTATGGAGCATTTCATAGTAATGATGTTTCTGGACCAACAGTATTTAGAGAAAATCAATGGCAACATTTAGCTTTTACTTATGATTTTGCAACAACAACACAAACTGTTTATTATAATGGTGTTGTTGGTAATTACATATTTTTATTTTATTTTATTTTATTTTACATTGTTGTAATATATTTTTAGATGGTATTAATTCGAATGCACCTCCTTGTCTTATCACTGTTGGCATGCAAGCAATTGGACGATATCCTCAAAGTGCTGGTGGGTTTTTTGATGGATATCTCGATCAAATATCGATTCTTTTCAATCGAGCTAAAACAGCAGCTGAAATTCTTGCCGATGCTACTCTTGTTGCAAAATATACGATGGATTGTCTTAGTTATATTAGTTGGGATAGTGGACCTAATCAAATTCATGGTACTACCTACGGACTAAGTACTGGTGATGGTGGTCGACTTGGACAATCCTATTTATTCAATAGTGCTTTAAGTTATTTTCAAGCATCAGGATTTGTTCTCTTAGGTCAACCTTACAGACCATATTCATTTTCCCTTTGGTTAAGACCAATTATTACTACGAATGGAACTATTATTCATGTATCCTCTCAAACTGATGGTCGTGGTTGGTGTGTTTCATTTCTCGGTTTCAATACGGCTGGACAAATTGTTACCATGAGCTGGAATGGAACCGGTGGTGCACCGACAGTTGTAGGTCCTACACTTACAGCTGGTCAATGGACACATATTGGTATAACATATACTCAAGCAGGTAGATTAGTTTTATATGTGAACGGTGCATCAGTCGGACAAACTGGTGTATATACCTATTTAGCTAATAATAATCCAGTGAGTATTACTTTAGGAAACCATCTAAATGGAAGTACTTGTGCGAATAATGGCATACAACGTGCTCAATACTATGGACATATCGATGAATTTCAAGTTTTTAGCCGAGAAATAACAGCTGCTGAATTTTTAGCATTTGCTAATCCTTGACTTGCGACTTTTTTTTCTTGATCAATAAATCATATAATAAGAAACTGAAGAAAAATAATTAGTTACACTTACAGTTTTCATTAAAGAATGTATTGAAATGGGAAAGAAAAAAATAGAAGCCCAAAAACAATCGTGATTTTATTTCAAATTCAACCAAGAATAAATTCAGTTGAATATGTATTCGAGATCCGATCAGCCGCATGTGCGTCGTGTTAGTCGATTTGAGCTTCAGACGCTTTTTCCTAATACGCGATTTAATCGGATCTCAGTAATTACACAGCCTGCATATGATGTACAATCATAATGAGTTTTTGAAAATACATAAATATCACAAGACACAAGTATTTATATTTTTTAGCTATCGATCAGTGATCACACAGCAAAAATCCATCAGCAAGAATTCAAACGTTCTCGTCGTTTTCTGAGAAATAAACTACTACGTCGCAGCTGTTATGCTCTTCTGTGTTCTTTTCTTACATTGATTGTGTTAGCTGGTATTATTGGAGCTATCGTTATTGCACTTCTAAAATGTAAGTAATCTCTTCGCTCTAGTTTTTTTTTTATACAACAGTTATTTTTATAGCGCACAAGACAACGACATCAACTACTTATACAACAACATCAGCAACTAGTATGCTTAGCCAGTTAATCACTAACTATATAAGACATGTACTTTTTTTCGATAGCTGCAACTACGACATCAATCACAACGAGCACTACTACAACTTCTACTAGTATGCATTATTCATCTTATTTCAAATAAAAAATATTAATAAAACACAAATTTAGCCTCAACAACAACAAGCTCAACATCTACCACTACAAGCACTTCGTCCTCGACGTCTTCGACAAGTTCAGCATCCACCACTACAACGAGTTCATCCTCAACATCAACAACAAGTTCTTCCACGACATCATCAACAAGTTCAAGTACAACCACTTCGTCTTCAACATCAACAACAAGTTCAAGCACAACAAGTTCAACATCCACTAGTACAACCACTTCGTCATCAACGTCAACGACAAGTACAAGTATGTGATATATTCAACTTTTAAAATTATTTTATTAGAATGTCTACGTGTTTTTAGCATCGACAACACAAAATCCTAAATTAGGTACGGTTGCTGACAGTGCTATAACAGACAATGTTTGGGTAACGCGCACCTATTCGTATTTAGCACCAACAACAATGACCTTAACATTAACATTTGTTTTTCAAAATGATAATAAACATGATTGGTATTTTGATAATGCGTCCGTGGTAGATTCATCATCAACCGAAAAGTTAACAAACGGTAATTTCGAAAGCAGTTCAACTTTAACAGGTTGGTCAGCATCAGTAGCAGGTTCATGTTCTTCGTATGGTGTTACTACTACTGGATATTATATAGGAGTTCGTGCATTCTATACTTCATGCGAGAGTAAACTTGTTACGCTCAGTCAGTCATTTTCTGCTATTGGTGGACAAGTATACAGTATTACTTTCTGGTTCTATCGTTATCAAACTGGTCCGGGTGGAGGTTCAGGCACCAATCAAATCGATATTTATATGTATCAATGATTTTTCTGATTAGTCGAATAAAAACTTCGAGTTCATATTCAATTCTTTTTAGTTTATTTTACGGACGTTAACGTTAAAATAATAACAATGTCGGATAGGCTTTCATTTGTATAGAATCGGAACCATTTATTTTATTCGCCTACCTAAAAAATATTCTGTTGACATTGCATTTTCGTTACAATCAGCATTTGTAAAATTTATCAAGATAGTTCATTCCAATGAAAACAATCATAGTTATTGTCATCGATTTCAATTTTGTTATAATTTTGATTTATTTTTTGAAGAATTCGTAAAGCATCACGAACACTTTCATCAAGATTATGCTTGGACCTTATGTTTGAAAGTTTACGTCTACGTACTTCGTTTATGATTTTGATATCTGTAAGACATATTTGTGATTTTTTGTTGACGAATATTGTTATTTGTATGATATATATTTCGTGCATTATTACATTTTTGTCGCCGTAAGAATTTATTATTTTGATACATGTTTCGCATATTTGTTGGCATTTCTTTTCTCTCATTTATTCGATCTTTTTTCGCGTAAAGATTTATTTTGATGCTACATTGTTCTGCCGTAAAGGCATTTATATTTCCGGTATTCTTCATTTATCTGATAATTATGTCGTCGTCTATATTTTCATGAGAACTCTTAAAGTTTTTTATTAACCGTTTTAATCGTTTGTTCTTGTTCTTATGGTACGAATATCTTGCCCGTTCTTTTATCTTAGAAAGCATGTTATAAGAAGATTTTATTTTTGTTGCATATTTACGTCGAAAAACTAACCTACATACCTTTTTACAAAGATTATTCAAAACATCTTTGACTTTCTCTAATCTTAACAAACATGAATTAAAGTTATTTAAATTTTGAACAATCGTTGATTCTTTTTATTTGGATATTCTGTAGACACGCCATTTTTATTTAAGAAATGTAATACTGGTAATGGATATGGAATAATAGTGCAAGATAACATCTTTTTCTGTTTTTTAAATGTTCTTGGCAAAATTTTTATTTATATAGTAACATTTTTTTCGGCGAAATGATGGACAGTTATTTATAGTGATTGTTTTAATGGTATTGCACCGCGTACGTTCGAAGTAAGAACAAGCAGAAGAATTTTGGGAGACAACCAAGCAAGTTAAAAGCAATTAGTTGCCTTGGTGCAATAAATTGCAGTCAGCCACCTTAAAGAAGAAAAAAAATTGAAGTCCAAAAACAACCATTATTTAGTTTCTCACTCAACCAAGAATAAATTCAGTTGAATATGTATTCGAGATCCCATCAGCCGAATGTGTATCGTCTTAGTCGATTTCAGTATATGGCACCTTTTACGAATACGCGATTTAATCGGATCTCAGTAATTACACAGCCTGCAAATGATGTACAATCATAATGAGTTTTTGAAAATACATAAATATCACAAGACACAAGTATTTATATTTTTTAGCTATCGATCAGTGATCAAACAGCAAACATCCATCAACAAGAACAAGAATTCGAACGTGATCATCGTCGTCTGAGAAATAAACAACTACGTTGCATCTGTTATGCTTTTCTGTATTCTTTCCTTACATTGATTGTGCTAGCTGGTATTATTGGAGCTATCGTTATTGCACTTCTAAAATGTAAGTAATCTCTTCGCTCTAGTTTTTTTTTTATACAACAGTTATTTTTATAGCGCACAAGACAACGACATCAACTACTTATACAACAACATCAGCAACTAGTATGCTTAGCCAGTTAATCACTAACTATATAAGACATGTACTTTTTTTCGATAGCTGCAACTACGACAACCTCAACAAGTACAAGTATGTGATATATTCAACTTTTAAAATTATTTTATTAGAATGTCTACGTGTTTTTAGCATCGACAACACAAAATCCTAAATTAGGTACGGTTGCTGACAGTGCTATAACAGACAATGTTTGGGTAACGCGCACCTATTCGTATTTAGCACCAACAACAATGACCTTAACATTAACATTTGTTTTTCAAAATGATAATAAACATGATTGGTATTTTGATAATGCGTCCGTGGTAGATTCATCATCAACCGAAAAGTTAACAAACGGTAATTTCGAAAGCAGTTCAACTTTAACAGGTTGGTCAGCATCAGTAGCAGGTTCATGTTCTTCGTATGGTGTTACTACTACTGGATATTATATAGGAGTTCGTGCATTCTATACTTCATGCGAGAGTAAACTTGTTACGCTCAGTCAGTCATTTTCTGCTATTGGTGGACAAGTATACAGTATTACTTTCTGGTTCTATCGTTATCAAACTGGTCCGGGTGGAGGTTCAGGCACCAATCAAATCGATATTTATATGTATCAATGATTTTTCTGATTAGTCGAATAAAAACTTCGAGTTCATATTCAATTCTTTTTAGTTTATTTTACGGACGTTAACGTTAAAATAATAACAATGGCGGATAGGCATTCATTTGAATAGAATCGCAAATATTTATTTTATTCGCCTACTTAAAAAAAACGAGATTGTTAGTTTTCTTTTCATTTAATTACGCACAATGACGACGATTAATTTTTGTATTTTGCACTTGATTCTACTGTTCATCAGAAAAATATCGAGTGAGCTATAATGAGAATTAGTTTTGACGATAATAATGTATTCAAATATCATTAAGATTTATCGTATAATCAACCGGTATTTTGTCCCAATGCATCATGGAACTCAAGTGCTACTACTTTTGCTGATATTAATATCATTGGTGCGAATCCTTTCGATATCTTTATAACGAAGAATAATACCGTTTATGTACCCAATAACAGTAACCGGCGTCTGATTGTATGGTCTGATAATAGTCTATTGCCAACAGAAAATGTTTCTATCAGTACATCCAAACCATGGAACGTCTTTGTAACGGATGATAACATCTATTACGGTTATGAATGGAATTCAACTAATGGAATACGTAAATTAACATCAAATCATATTTCTGTATTGGAAACGTGTCTCTACTGTTATGATATTTTCGTTGATATTTACAACAACATTTATTGCTCATTAAACTCTGGACATCAAGTTATTAGAAAGTCTCTTAATAATGGATCAGATCGAGTTCAAGTCGTTGCTGGTACTGGTTATGCAGGCTCAACCTCCTATACATTAGATGGTGCTGGTGGCATATTTGTCGATACGAATTCTGATTTATACGTAGCCGATCATTTCAATAGTAGAGTTCAACTTTTTCCATCAGGACAACTAGAAGGAATTACAGTAGTAGGAAGTGGATCATATTCTCCAACAATTACATTAAATAGACCAACTGGAGTTATTTTAGATGCTAATAAATATTTATTTGTTGTGGATTATATGAATGATCGAATTGTTGGAGATGGATTATTTGGTTTTAGATGTTTAGTTGGATGCAATGGTAGTGGTCCAGGATCTGATCAGCTACAACGCCCAAGATCAATGAGTTTTGATAGTTTTGGAAATATGTTCGTTGCCGATGAACTAAATCATCGAATACAAAAATTTACATTGATGTTTAACTCTTGTAGTAGGTCTACATTGGATAAGAAAATCAGATTTTATATGGTATACTTTTAGATGAAACAGTAACATCAACGATTAGCACTAGTACTCATTCAAATTCGGTAGTAACCAATATTTCAAACGGTATATTTTCAAATTAGAAACGAAAAAGATTGTTGAAATATTTTATTCTGTAGATATCTCTTACAATCAACCCAAACTTGATCCATTGACTGTTTGGAATCCCAATGGAATTACATTTGCAAATATTAGTGTACTTGGTTCGAATACTTTCTGTATCTTTATCGACAAGAATAACATAATTTATGTGCCGACCAGAAATATTCAACGTATTCTCATTTGGGAAAACGGCACTATCAATCCAACAGAAATAATCTATACTACTAGCCTGAATGCGGAAGCCATCTTTGTTACTAGTAATAGAGATATTTATACTGTCGATGCTATACCAACATGGCAAATCAACAAATGGAAATCGAATACAAACAATAGTGATGCTATTACATATTTATATGGAGAATGTATGGGTATCTTTATCGATATAAACAATAATTTGTATTTTTCTGTTCGCCATCAGCACATAATTATGAAACGATCGCTAAACAATATTTCGAATATTTTAACAATAATTGCTGGTACTGGTTGCAGTGGAAATACGGCGAATACATTCAATGAACCTATTGGAATATTTCTAAATACGAACTTTGATTTATATGTAGCTGATTTTAATAATCATCGTATTCAATTTATACGATCAGGAACATTCAATGCAATTACTGTGGCAGGAGCTGGATCACAAGGTGATACAATTACATTAAACTTTCCAACGGCAGTTATTCTTGATGCAGACAACTATTTATTTATCACAGATTATAACAATAACCGTATAGTTCGTTCAGGACCGTATGGTTTTCAATGTATTTTTGGATGTACTGGATCAGCCAGTTCAGCATCTAACATGTTCGACAGACCAACAAATATAGCATTCGATACCTATGGAAATATATATGTTGTCGATGAATATAATCATCGTATTCAAAAATTTCTTCGTTTAAATAATACTCTTGGTAAGTTCAATTTCAAATCAATTCTTGTTTTAGTTATACATTTGATTTCAAATTTCAGTTCCTTCATATAATCAAGCAAATCTATGCTTGAATTTGAATGCAACTTGGACTACCAATGCAACAACTTTCATTGATAGTATCGATCCATATGCTTTATTTATTGATATTAATAATATTATCTATATTGTTGATTCTGGAAGTGGTCAGATTCATGTTTGGTTCAATAACAGTGTATCTCCAACCGTAACGTTATACAGTAATATTACAAATTCGAGATCAATTTTTGTTACAATCAATGGTGATATTTATATTGATAATGGCAATACAAGTGGTCGAGTAGACAAGTTAACATTGAATTCAAATAGTAGTGTGTCGGTGATGTCTGTTCCTGGTGGTTGTTATGGACTTTTTGTTGATATTAGTAATAGTCTTTACTGTTCAGTTGGTTATATGCATCAAGTAGTGAAGAAATGGTTAGGTGACAGTTCAACAATATCGACGAGAATTGCTGGAACTGGTTTGAATGGTTCTAGTTTGAATATGTTCTGTTATCCGAATGGGATATTTGTTGATACGAATTTCGATTTATATGTAGCTGACTATGGAAATAATCGAATTCAACTTTTTGGCTTAGGAAAGATCTATGGAAAAACAGTCGCAGGAAAGAATTCAACATATCTAACGGTTGAACTAAACGGCCCGACTGATATTAAACTGGATAATGACAAAAATCTCTACATTACAGATCATGGTAATCATCGAATTGTCGCCTCTGGATCGTATGGATTTCGATGTATTGTTGGATGTTCTAATTCTTCTGGCTCAATGCTCGATACATTAAATCACCCAAGAAGTATCGCTTTCGACAACTTGGGCAATCTGTTTGTTGCTGATGAAGGAAACCATCGAATTCAAAGGTTTTCTCTTTTAACATCTTCATGCAGTAAGCAGTCAATTACAATCGGATATTATATTTGTATATGCTTGTATTATTTAGATTATGTAACAAATAACTCAAATACTTCATTTACTCCATGTAGTCTGCTTCTTCCTTGTGAAAATCAAGGCACTTGTATCAATAATATTACTGCTATGTATGGTTTTGTTTGTAATTGTCAATCTGATTTTAGTGGTATCAATTGCCAACATGATAATCGAATTTGTCGACCAAATACTTGTTGGAATAATGGTAAATAGTTTATCATTTCTTTCGATTTTAAACAATTATCTTTCTCTCTGTGATAGGAACTTGTAATGTTATATCGAATACAACATTCGAATGTTTATGTCAACTAGGATGGACAGGTGAACAATGTGAATTGATAATGAATTATTGTAAAGATATTAGTTGTCAAAATTATGGTGTATGTCAATCATTATTTCTAAATTATACATGTGAATGTCTTAGTGATAGTTTTACTGGCGAATATTGTGAGAATGACAATACAAACCGAATTACTTATCAAATTATTTCAAAATCTTTTGCATATATTTGTATTCTGTTCTTAGTTGCTACGGCAGTTTATATTGTAATTATGGATGTACTTAAATATGTTTTCCATATTGATCTAACAAAAAAGAAAAGTAAATATCGACCTGTAATTCAAAAATTTATTTATATTATCGATGCAACACATCTTGAGCAACTACAAAGAAATCATTCAATGTCTTCAACATATTCTTGTTGTTCTTGTTCTCCTCCTTGCTCATTACCGCTTTGTAAACAACAAGAGCAGCAACAGCAACGGTAGTCCAGAAATTCACCAGTACGATCATAGCGAAAATTATGAATATTTCTATCACGAGTATTTTTACCGCCGCACCAACAGTTAAAAGTATCGCAGATTTGTGCACAACAAGCAATATCATGCCAATCGAATTCTGTTGAGTCTTCTGGCTGTCTCGTCACTACTTCAGCTTTCTCAGAATCTAACAAAAACAAACTAACCATTGAATCGTTGTTTCAATTTCAAATATATTAAATGTTTATTTTTCTTTTTATTATATGTAACTTTTTCAACGGTAAAGCAAACACCAGGAAATATAAGTTCTTCTTCTTCTTCACAGTAATCTGAAATCATTTGAACATCTGCAGTAAATGCATAATGTACCTTCATA
>ERZ778023.1999-NODE-1999-length-27444-cov-4.835189_pt1 | contig 27444 bp, 26 predicted proteins | sample MGYA00375753_ERZ778023 | MGnify/ENA primary metagenome ERZ778023 (study PRJEB29350, sample SAMN05389822) | bioreactor metagenome | isolation source: Ammonium sulfate bioreactor | place: South Africa: University of Cape Town | collected 2014-04-04 ... | reverse complement strand
CCACCTGAGAAAGTCGTTCTAGCCTGCGAATCCGGCGCGAGATGCCGGATGGGCCGGGCTCACCAAACTGGCGAGAACTCAGGTATTTTCCTTCCGACGTCTGCCATAGATTGCGTGAGCGTCTGGCAGTTGGCCGGACTGGGAAATAGCGGGACGATACGAATCTGTCTCAGTTGCCCCTTGGTGGTCCGGGCGGCGGTGTGCATAATGGACGGTCTATGTCTTCCATCGATGTCACGGCTCTGCGTGAAGCACTGCAAACCGTCAAGTACCCGGGATTCTCGCGGGATATCGTCTCTTTTGGCCTCGTAAAGGATATCCAGACCGACGGGCAGGACGTGCAGGTGCAGATGACGCTGACCACGGCTGACCCGAAGGTGGCCCGTACCATCCACGACGAGGCCGAGGCGGCGCTGAAGCGCCTGCCGGGCGTGCGTGCGGTCGAGGTGAAAATCGACGTCCAGGCTCCGGCGCAGGCCGCGGGCGTGCCGGGACCGGCCCGCATCCCCGGTGTAAAGCACGTCATCGCCGTGGCGAGCGGCAAGGGGGGAGTGGGCAAGTCCACCGTCGCCGCCAATCTCGCTCTCGCGCTGTCTGCCACTGGAGCGAAGGTGGGTTTGCTGGATTGCGATTTTTACGGTCCGAGCATCGCGATGATGTTTGGCAGCAACGAGCGTCCCACTGCGGATGACGACAACAACATCATCCCGGTCGAACGCGAGGGACTGAAGCTCATGTCGATGGGCTTCCTGCTCGAGGACGATTCTCCGGCGGTCCTGCGCGGTCCCATCGTTACGCGGTACACCCAGCAGTTTCTCCGCCAGGTCACCTGGGCTCCTCTCGATTACCTCGTCCTCGATCTGCCTCCTGGCACGGGCGACATCCAGCTCACCATCGTCCAGACGATCGCCCTGAGCGGCGCTGTGATCGTGACTACTCCGCAGGAGGTGGCCTTGATCGATGCCCGCAAGGCGGTCGGCATGTTTGAGCGCACCAACGTGCCGGTCCTCGGTATCGTGGAAAACATGAGCTATTTCCTCTGCCCGAGCGACGGCGTGCGGTACAACATCTTTGGCGAGGGCGGGGGCCAGCGGGAGGCGGCTCGCCTCAAGGTGCCCTTGCTCGGCGAAGTCCCGATCGAGATCGCCGTGCGGGAATCCGGAGATATCGGCAAACCCATCGTGGCGGCTGATCCCGAGAGCGCCGTTGCCCGGGAGTTTATCAAGATCGCGTCGCAAGTCCGCCAGAAGGCCGAAAGTGCTTTAGGTCATTAGGAATTTCAGCGTCTAACGCAACCTGTTTATCATGAATGTGATGAGTGCTGTGAATGACGGTAAAAACGTAATTTCCGTTTGACAGCAGGGCAATGATGGCCCCTTATCTTTACCGCGCATGAATCCCCAGAAGACCGAAGGTACCGATCTGGTAAAGAATTCGATCTTGTACAAGGAATTCCTGGCCGAGCGTGAAGAGATCCTGCGACACAAGTGGATCGAGAGCGAAAAAGCCGGCAAGGATATTGGATTTGAGAGAGCTTTGCTGGATTGGATTGTGAAATACCGCTCTGGATGGCGGAACGAACGGACGAAAACTCAACCCAACAAGATGTCGGCCAACTGACCGTCGGCATCTCGCTTCCTTTAAGGCGGCCCCGAGAGCCCGCCAAGGAGACTTAATGAGCCAAGAACAACCTGAAACCCTGCTCGTGATGGATGCGGATGCGATCCGCAAGGCCATCCGGCGAATCGCTCACGAGATCGTCGAGCGAAATACTGACCTCTCCCGGCTGGTCATTGCCGGGATTCCCACCCGCGGGGTGGAGGTCGCCAAGAGAATCCTCGACCACATCGAGCAGATCGAGGGCGTGCGGCCCGAGTTTGGCGTGGTCGATGTGGCCATGCATCGCGATGATCTGCGGCGACGCGGGAGGCTTACCGCCGTGGTGCCGACGGAACTGCCGGTCGATCTCGACGACCGGGTGATCGTGCTGGTCGACGATGTGCTCTTTACCGGGCGGAGCTGCCGGGCGGCGCTCGATGCCATCTCTTCCTTTGGACGGCCTGCGCGCGTGCAGTACGCGGTGCTGGTGGATCGCGGCCATCGCGAGCTGCCGATCCGTGCCGATTATGTTGGCAAGAATGTTCCCACGGCCCTGGAGGAAAAGATCCGGGTTCGTTTCGAAAACCTCGATTCCGTACCGGACAGCGTGCGGGTCGTTCGCCCGGTAAAGCCATGAGCGGTTGGACTCGTAAGGATTTGCTCGGCCTCGATGAACTCAGCGCGGAGGAACTCCGCATCATCCTGGATACCGCCAAGGCTTTCAAAGGCGTCGGCGAACGCAGCCTGAAGAAGGTGCCCGCCCTGCGTGGCCACACGATGGTGAATTTCTTCGTCGAGCCGAGCACGCGCACCCGCACGTCGTTTGAGCTTGCCGCGATGCGCCTCAGCGCCGACGTGGTGAATATCTCCGCCACGGCTTCCAGCTTGCAAAAGGGCGAGTCGCTCAAGGACACGGCGTTGAACCTCGAGGCCTTGCGCGCCGACATCATCGTGCTGCGCCACAGCTCCGCCGGAGCCTCCCGGTTTCTCGCTGAACGATTGCAGGCCAGCATCATCAATGCTGGAGATGGAGCCCACGAGCATCCCACGCAGGGACTCCTCGATATCTTCACGATGATTGAAAAACGCGGCAGCCTGGAGGGCGCTGAGGTGGCGATCATTGGCGACATCCTTTTCAGCCGCGTCGCCCGGTCAAATATTTACGCCCTCAACAAACTTGGGGCCAAGGTGACGTTGGTCGGCCCGTCCACGCTGGTGCCGAAGGCCTTTGAGAAGCTCGGCGTCAAGGTGGCTCATCGTATTGACGATATCCTGGAGACCGCCGACGTGGTGAACCTGCTGCGCATCCAGCACGAGCGCCAGCGCAAGGAGTATTTCCCCGGTATCGGCGAGTACATCAAGCTCTTTGGCCTGACGAAAGCCCGGGCGGAACGCCTCAAGCCTGGCTGCCTCATCATGCACCCCGGCCCGATCAATCGCGGCGTCGAGATCGACAGCGACGTGGCCGATGGCGACCAGAGCGTCATCCTCGAGCAGGTGACGAATGGGCTGGCCGTGCGCATGGCCGTGCTTTACCTCTGCGCGGGAGGAGTGGGATTACCTTCATGAGTACTTTGAGAATTTTCAACGGCCGCATTATCGATCCGGCCAATGGCAGGGATGAAAAGGCGGAGCTGTGGATTCGCGATGGTGTCATCATCGAGACACCGGCGGACGGCGCAAAGGCCGACGAGGAGATCGATGCAAAGGGCCGGATCATCGCCCCGGGTCTCATCGACATCCATGTGCATTTCCGGGAACCTGGGCAGTCTCACAAAGAGACCATCGGTACGGGTTCGCAGGCTGCGGCGGCGGGTGGATTCACCAGCGTCGTTTGCATGCCCAATACATCTCCGGCAGCCGACAACGCCGGCACGATCACCCTGATCCGCGAAAAGGCGGCGACGAGTTCGATCGTCAATATTTTCACCACCGGCGCGATTACCAAGGGCCTCGCGGGTCAGGAACTCGCTCCCTACAATGCCATGGTCGGCGCGGGGATCGTTGCCCTCACGGACGACGGCCACTGTGTGCAGAATCACGAGGTGATGCGCCGCGCGGTCGAGTACGCCCGCATGTTCGGCCTCGTCGTGCTGGATCATTGCCAGGATTACTCGCTGGTTGGCGGAGGGGTGATGAATGAAGGCGAGTGGAGCCTGCGACTAGGGCTGCCCGGCTGGCCGCGCATCGGTGAGGAGATCATCGTGATGCGCAACATCCTGCTCGCCGAGCTGTGTGATTCGCCTATCCACTGCCAGCATATCAGCTCTGGCGGCAGCGTCCGGCTGATCCGCGAAGCGCGTGCTCGCGGTGTGAAGATTTCCGGCGAGGTGTGTCCGCATCACATCGCTCTGACGGATGATCGCCTGCAGACCTTCGACAGCAATTACAAGATGAACCCGCCGCTGCGCACCGAGCGCGACATCGAGGCGATCATCGGCGGCATTGCGGACGGCACGCTGGACATCCTGTGCAGCGACCACGCACCGCATGCGAAGTACGAGAAGGAGGTCGAGCTCGACCAGGCTCCCTTTGGCATCCTCGGGCTTGAGACGGAATTCGGCCTCTTCAGCGACATCCTTGTCCACAAGAAGAAGGCGATCGACATCAACCGGCTCATCGAACTCTACACGGTGAAACCCGCGAAGCTCCTCAGCCTCGATCGCGGCACGCTCAGCGTCGGCGCTAAAGGCGACGTGACGCTGATCGATCCCGACCTCGAGTGGGTCTATGACAAGGAGCAGTCTCCGTCGCTCTCGCGCAATACGCCATTCCATGGCACCGAGATGAAAGGCCGGGCGGTGCAAACCATCGTCGCGGGCAAAACGGTCTGGTCCCTTTGAGCAGTCCTTACGACCTCATCGCCACCGACCCGTCGAGTAAGGCGAGGGCGGGAGTGCTGCACACGCGGCGCGGCCCCATCGAGACGCCGGTCTTCATGCCGGTGGGCACGCAGGGAACGGTCAAGGCGGTCTCGCCCCGGGAGCTTCATGAGCTTGGCGCACAGATCATTCTCGGCAACACATATCACCTGCATGTCCGCCCCGGCGAGAAGCTGATCGCGCGCCTTGGCGGCCTCCATCGTTTCAATGGATGGGATCGGCCAATACTCACCGACAGCGGCGGCTTCCAGGTTTTCTCGCTCGCCCGCCTGCGCAAGATCACCGAGGACGGAGTTCATTTTCAAAACCATCTCGACGGCACGCCGACCTTCATTGGGCCTGAGCAGTCGATGGAGATCCAGCGCGACCTGGGCTCGGACATCGTGATGACCTTCGACGAGTGTCCACCGTATCCCTGCGAGGAGGAGGTGGCCTCCACCAGTCTTGATCTGACTTTGCGCTGGGCGGTTCGTTGCAAGGAATGGTGGGCGGCTCAACCCGACGAATCCAAGCCGCTGCTCTTTGGCATCGTGCAGGGTTCCTCCTATCCCGAGCTTCGTGCAAAAAGCGCGCAGGAACTCGTGAAGATCGGCTTCGATGGCTATGCCGTGGGCGGCGTAAGCGTCGGCGAGCCGGAGCCGGAAATGATGGCGGCGATCGAGAATGCCGAGCCGCATCTTCCGCCGGATCGCGCCCGCTACGCCATGGGCCTGGGGACGCCCCCGCAGATGGTGGAGATGGTGGCTCGTGGCATCGACATGTTTGATTGCGTGCTGCCGACCCGTCTGGCCCGCAATGGCACGGCCTTTACCGCCAAGGGTACGATGGCGCTGAAAAATGCCGGATACGCCGAGGACCCCGGCCCGATCGAGGAAGGCTGCACCTGCTACGCGTGTGCAAACTTCACCCGGGCTTACATCCGCCACCTGATCAAGGCGGAGGAGATTCTCGGCCTCAGGCTGGTGTCTCTGCATAACCTGCATTTTTACCTGAACCTGATGCGGACCGCCCGCCGGGCGATCATCGAAGGCAACTTTGCTGAGTTTCGCCGGTCGTTTGTCGCCGGGTACAAAAAGAACGAATCGAACGCCTGAACGGCGTTCGATAGATGGACGGGGCGCCTTGTGGTTGACCGGAGGTTTTTCCTTGCGGGTTGTAAGGAATCTGGCATTAGCCTTTTTTCGTGCGCACCTCCACGGCATTGCTGGCGTTTTCAGTATTGGGCATCCACGGGCTTCTCAATGCACAAACGGTCATTCCGCTCGTTAACGAAACCGCCAGCGGGCAATTAGGGATCAATCTCAGGCTGGGCGATAATTCGCGGTATTTCACCTATATCCTGGATACGGGCTCGGCGGGTTTCTTCACGGCGAAAGGAACGACCTCGGCCTGGGACCATACGATTGATTCGGCGACGGGAGATACCTTTTCGGTGAGTTATGGCACGGGATCTCTCGTTTACAGCGGGGTGGTGGCTAATACCAAAATCACCTTTTCCGATGTGAATGGGGTGGAGCATGCGGTCAATGACGTCAAGATGGGCGTCATAACCAATGAGCCGTATACGGGGTGGAACGCCGATATCAATCACATGACCGGCGGGGTGGCTGATCCCATTCCACCGGAGAGTCCGATCACCCACCTCTTTTACGGCACCTTGGGCGCGGGGCTCTATCAAACCAAGCCCGACGGTGGTTCGCTCGTGAGCGTGCTGGCTCAGATGCCCATTGATGCCGGATTGACCAAAGGGTTCATCATTCATACCGGGGGAGCGAGTTCCACCTCGGCGACTCTTACCGTCGGTCTCAGCGCTGATGAGATGGATTTATTTCCGATCAAGATCCAGATGAATGCCTCGACCGGCACGGTGACGAATGACAACAGTACGACCGCCAAGCTGTACCCTGAGTCGCAAACGACTGCGAACTACACGATCATCAAGGGTGAGGAAACTTACACTGCGGTGGCCAATCTCCTGCTCGATACCGGAGGACTCGGAACTCATATCACCACCGGGACAGACATTAATCCGCCCGAGTCGATGGTGAGCGATGGCCGGATCGTCGATGGCGCCAGCTTCGAGACGCAGGTGGACGGTATCAGTCTTTCCCAAGCCCTCGATTGGCTGATCAACCCCACCGGAAGCACGGAGTATGTCGACAAGGTGGGAGTGGTTTCAGGAAATAGCGATGGAAGCCTGAACTCAGGCATCGCGCTGTTTTACAACTACGATGTCTATTTCGACACCGAGAACGGGATCATCGGGCTGCGGGCGGTTCCCGAGCCGGGCATGGGCTGGCTGCTTGGTTTCGGCGGACTTGCGCTGTGGGGTTTCCGCCGCAGGCTGCGGGTTCGTTAGCTCAGGGTCGGCAGGTCGCGCAGGAAGATGCGCGCGAGGATGTCCCCGATCTCGCGGACGGAAAAGCTGCGCCTCGCTTCCTTTTCGATGCAGGTCATTCGCACTCCGGCGATGCCGCAAGGCGTGATGTGATCAAAGGCCGCAAGGGATTCCAGCGTGACGTTCAAGGCGAGTCCGTGCATGGAGATCCATTTGCGGACGCCGACTCCGAGAGAGGCGATCTTGCGATCCTCCACCCAGACGCCGGTGAGGCCATCACGGCGGCCCGCGGTGAAGCCGCATTCCGCGCAGGTGAGGATGATGACTTCCTCCAGGAACCTCAGGTAGAGATGGAGGTCTCGTCCGCGCTCCGCAAGGCGGAGGATGGGGTAGCCGACCAACTGGCCTGGGCCATGCCATGTTGCCTGGCCGCCGCGATTGATTTCAAAAACCGGGTGGGGGAGCGAGGTGGGCTGCCGGAGGCTGGATTGGTCGCGGGTGCGACCGATGGTGTACACGGGTTCGTGCTCCAGGAGGAGGAGCTTTTCGGGGTCTCCTTCGAGACACCGGTCGACGATCTGGTTTTGCAGATCCAGAGCGGCGGCGTATTCGAGACGGCCCAGCCATTCGACTTCGGGAGAGGAAAGAGAGGTGCTCATCAGATCGTTTCCAGGGGGACCTTTTTGAGTTTTGCCGCGTCCACGGCATGAAAATGGGCGAGACCGATCGCGATGGCGTCCGCGGCATCAGCCTGCGGCGTCTGGGTGAGGCCGAGGAGAACGCGCACCATGAACGCGACCTGCTGTTTGTCCGCGCCGCCTCGACCGACCACGGCCTGCTTGACCCTGCGCGGTGCATATTCATGGATGCTCAGGCCGCTTTCAGCCGCAGCCAGGATCGCCGCCGCACGCGCTGCTCCCAGAGTAATGGCTGTCTGATAGCTCTGCACAAAGATGATGCCCTCGACTGCCATCGCCTCGGCGGCGTGTTTCTTGATCAGCCCGGAGACTGCCTCGCGAATCGCCAGCAGGCAGCCAGACGGGGCTACGCGCGGCTTGTTCTGGATGGTGCCATGCTCAGGGCAGCTGATCTTTTTTCCTTCACGCACGAGCACGGCAAACCCGGTGCATCTCAGCGCGGGATCGATGGCGACTATTCTCTCAGCGGACATCTTGCAGAATTTCGTCCACCCTACGACGAACAGCCGCCACGTCCAGTGCCGAAAGGTCTCCGCCGGGGGCGGTGATGACGGAAACATGATCGTTGGCGGGCGCCCAGATCTGCGGGTCGGTCGGGCCGAACATCAGCAGGCAGTTTGCGCCTGCCGCCGCCGCCAGGTGAGAAATCCCGGAGTCATGTCCGACAAACAGGGAGCTCCGGCCAAGGACCGCGCCCAGGACAGGCAGCGAAATGCCCTCAAGAAACGTCATTCCCTCGGAGGGAAGTGAGCTGCGCAAGGCTGCAAGACGCGGCGTATCGGACTCCCCTCCGACTACGAGAATCTTGTCCCAGCGTCCCGTACGATGCTCGGCGGCGAGAAACTCCTGCCAGGCAGGAAGCGGCCAGTTCTTGCGCTCTCCGCCGCTGCCGGGATGGACTGCGAGCACTCGGGAATCCTGCTGGCTCTCCACCCACTGTTTTGCGATCGCGAGATCCTCCGGCGATGGGAAAAATTCTGCGGCTGGGTCCTCAAGCCAGAGAGCCATTTGCTGGAGGGGCTGTGCCAGCTGGCGGGCGGCGTGATCGGCGTCTCCGATCTTGGGAGAGACGGAGATCAGGTTTTTCACCCCGGCCTTGCGCAGGCTCGTTTCGAAGAGCTGGTCGGGGTCGTAGATGTAGCTGATGACCTGGTGAAACCCGGCAAAGTATTCCGAGAGATCGGAGTCGAGGTCGGACTTTGGATTAAAGAATCCCGCCAGCGGGCCGTACTCGATGGAACGGGTTGCGTCGGCGTAGTAGCGCTGTTCGGCCAGCGAGGCGATATGCCGGTAGCCGAGGATTTCGATATGGGCCTCGGGGAAACTTTCCCTGAGAAGGCCGATGGCGGGAAGGGTGAGGATGAAATCCCCGATGGCCCCTCCGCGAATGACAAGGATGCGGCCTGCCATGAGGCCGACAGCCTAGTGGTTAAACTGCTGCATCTGGGAGCCGAGGGCGCCGCCTCCCTCCCAACTCTGGGGCTTGTTCCAGGGAACCGTGCCGCCAGCCTCCTGGGCCGTGCGGTCTTCGTCGCTCATCGGGGCGCACCCCGTGACGACCGCCGCGAAGGCGACGGCGCAGAGAAGGGCGAAGATTCGACGCTGCAGCATGGGCGATGCGTAAAGAGTCCTTTATTCGGCAGTCGCCTGATAGATCACCCGATCACCGGGATTGATCACGACGCCCTGAGGGACGCTGTTCGAGACGATGTCGGCGATGGAGGTCGAGGGCTCGACCGAGGTCACACGGACCTTGCCGATCAGCTGACGACCGCGCTTGATGAGCAGCTCGGCATTGTTCACGACGCCATTCTTGTCACCGAGGCTGAGAACCACGAAGTTCCAAGCGGGATTGACGGCGAGGATCTTGCCTTCCGTACCGGGGCGCATGAGGCCCATCTTGCGATCTTCGTCAGCCTGACGGTACTTGCTTAGCTCGGCGGTCTGGTTATCCAGCTTCTGCTGGAGCTGGGCGATGAGCGTCTCCTGTTCCTTCTGGACAGCGATCTGATCCGCAGTCGGGCCCGTCTGAGTCGGGGTTACCTGAGCGGCCTTGAGATTGTCGATTTCCTGCTGCTTGGCCTGGACGTCCGCCTGAAGCTGGGCGACCTGGCTCTCGGCGGCGGTCTTCTGGGTCGTCACACTGGTGACGTCGGTGCGAGCCTTTTCGACATCGCTCTGGAGCGATGCGACCTGGCTTGCGGCCTGATCCCGTTCGGCCTTGGCCGTGGTGAGACTCGTATTGGCTTCCGCCAGTTTCTTCTCGATGGCGGCTTGCGCCTGCTGCGCCTGAGAAATCTTCGACTCACTCGTGGTGAGAGATTCTCGAGCGGCGTCGAGTTTGGTTTTGTTCAGGAATCCGAGGACTCCGGAAGCGACTACGAACACGAAGGAGGCGAACAGCAGGATTTTTCCCATAGTTAACTGGAGGCGATTTTGGCAGCAGGGTTCTTGCTAGCAGGGGTTAGCCCGATGAGCAAGAGGCAATTACTTTGGCAAATCTTTGAGTTTGCGTCCAGTTCTTTAATCAGTAGGTTGTCCATCGCCAGAGACTATGGACTGCGGACGGAAGAACCCCGCCAGGGCAGGAATGCAGCAACGGTATTTTGCTCCTCTTTGCCGTAGTTCTCTGGCACTTTTCTTTTCCTGGCCCGGTGCCCGGCCCTCGGCGGCTTGACCTCTCCCTGCCGGATAATTACTCTGAAGCTCAATGGATTGTGAAACTCTAGAACGCGTGCGTGGAAGCCTGATGGATTTTTTGGGCACCAAGGGATTGCGTCGCACGATCCAGCGGGAAGCCATCATTTCAGCGGCGTTTTCCACCAAGGATCATTTTTCCGCGGAGGAGCTTTTGGAAAAAGCGCGCCAGATCGAAAAATCCGTCTCCCGCGCCACCGTTTACCGCACTTTGCCGCTGCTGGTGGAGAGCGGGTTCCTCCGCGAGCTCGATCTCGGCGGGGATGTGACGGTGTATGATCCGAATTTCGTCGAACATCCGACCCACAACCATCTGATCTGCGTGGACTGCAACAAGATCATCGAGTTCGAGGATACCAACATGGAATTGCTGGAAAATTGCATCACGCGCCGCCTCGGGTTCTCTCCCGCGTCGAAGGCGGTGAAGATCGAGGGTCACTGCGACGAACTCAAGATTCACGGTTCGTGCCGCCATCAGAAGGACAAGGACTCCTAATCATTTTCAGCCATGTGGAAAGGCCGCTTCAAGCAGGCTCAGTCGAGTCTGCTCAAATCCTACGGGGAATCTGTATCGTTCGACGCCCGACTGTATCGTCATGATATCCGGGGGAGTATTGCCCACGCCCGGGCCTTGACCGCTGCGGGCATCCTGACTCCGGAGGAGTTTGCCGCCATCGAGTCGGGCCTGCGCCAGATCGAGGTGGAAATCTCCAGTGGCGAGTTCGTTTTCGACATTGACCTCGAGGACGTGCACATGAACATCGAGGCCGAGCTGACGAAGCGCATCGGAGCGGCCGGGGCCAAGCTCCACACCGCCCGCAGCCGCAATGACCAGGTGGCGCTCGACCTGCGCCTCTATCTGCGCGACGAAATCGAGGGAATCCGGGAGCTGGTGCGCGATTTTCAGCGGGCCCTCGTCGGGCTTGCCGCCCGCCACGAGGACGCCGTCATGCCGGGGTACACTCATCTGCAGCGCGCCCAGCCCGTGCTCGTCGGCCATCATCTGCTGGCCTATGTCGAGATGGCGGAGCGCGATCATGGCAGGCTGGGGGATGTATTGACCCGTCTCGACCAGATGCCGCTCGGGTCGGGCGCGATTGCCGGGTCGACCATCATTCTCGATCGCGAGGCGGTTGCGAGGGAACTCGGCTTTTCCGGGGTGACGCAGAACAGCATGGATGCGGTTTCCGATCGCGACTACGCGCTGGAGTTGCTTTCCGCCCTGGCCATCCTCGGGATGCACCTTTCGCGACTCAGCGAGGACGTGATCCTCTGGGCCTCGGCGGAGTTTGGATTTATCGAACTGAGCGACCGTCACACGACCGGTTCCAGCCTGATGCCGCAGAAGAAGAATCCCGACATTGCGGAACTGACCCGCGGCAAGACGGGACGCCTTTACGGCAATCTCATCTCGCTTCTCACCACGATGAAGGGTCTGCCGCTGACGTACAATCGCGACATGCAGGAGGACAAGGAGGCGATCTTTGATTCCGTCGATACCGCCAAGGCTGCCCTGGCGATCTTTGCCGAGATGATGGAAGCCGCGAGCTTCCGGACCACGGTGACGGCAGAGGCAACGAAAGACCCGAATCTCCTCGCCACCGACCTTGCCGACCGCCTTGTGCTGGGCGGCGTGCCTTTCCGTCAGGCTCACGAGATCGTAGGGAAACTGGTGGCCCTCGCTGCCGAGCGGGGCGTTGGGCTGCATAAATTGCCCGAGGCGGATTACCTTGCCGCCAGCTCCGTGCTGACCTCGCAGGTGATCGCAGAAACATTCAGCGTGCAAACCGGCCTCACGGCTCGCAAGGCGCCAGGCGCTCCATCGCCGGAGAATCTCTCCCGCCGCCTGGCTCACTGGAAGGCCGTGCTGGCCTAGGAACGATGTCGGATTCCGGCTGGAAGACCCTCAAACGGGAGCGCATCTGCCTGTCCCCGTATGTGCCGGTCTGGCAGGAGAGCGTCGCTACGCCTACCCGGCCGGACGGGGTCGAGTGGACGGTGGCACGTCGCCCGACCGCTGCCGTCGTCGCGCCGCGCACTCCCGAGGGACGCTACATTTTGATCCGGCAGGAACGGATTCCCATCCGGCGAGCCATGTGGGAGTTTCCCGCCGGGCAGGTGGAGGGAGAGATCACCGAGCAATCGATCCGCGACACGGCTTTCCGGGAATTAATTGAAGAAACCGGCCTGCATTGCACGGGGGTGCTTATCCCGCTGGACTTTTTTTACTCCTCGGCGGGATTCACCGATGAGCGCGGTTTTCTCTTTCTCGCCACCGACGTCATCCCGCATGAAAAGGGAGCGTCGCCGGACGAACTCGAAGCGATCCTTGAGGTCCGGGCGTTTTCGGCGGAAGAGTTGAAGCACATGGTGGCGACTGGAGAGATTTTCGACGCGAATACCCTGTCTGTCTTCGCCCGGCTGACGGCTCGAGGCCTTCTCGTATGAACTGGCGCAAGTTTTTCGACTTTCGCGAGATCAACGACGAGCCCAAGCCGTTCCTCGAGCATCTGGAGGATCTGCGTCGGATGCTCATCAAAATGATCGTCGTCCTCGTCCTGATGATGGGCGGCTCGTTTGCTTTCCAGCAGCAGCTGATCGCGATCATCATGCACCCGCTCCTTTCGGTGGACGCCACCCGGTCGCTGGTCAATCTTGGCGTCAGCGATCCGCTCTCCATCGCCCTCGAACTTTCCTTTTACGCGGGGCTTATCCTTTCCTTTCCGTTTCTCGTACTCTTCCTGGCTGAGTTCATCGTTCCGGCCCTCACCTCGACCGAGCGGCGCATGCTGTATCCCGCGGCGGGGGCGGCCCTGGGGCTCTTCCTGGCCGGGGTCGCGTTTGCCTACTGGGCGGTATTGCCTCCGACCCTGAACTACTTCTTCAACTACTCCAAGGATCTGCACTGGCAGCCGCAATGGAGCGTGCGGGAGTATTTTTCCTTTGTGTCGCAGTTCGTGATTTCCTTCGGCCTCGCCTTTGAGCTGCCGCTGGCCGTGCTGCTGCTGGTGAAGCTCGGCATCCTCGACTACCGCATCCTGAATCGCACCCGGGCCTTTGCGGTCATCGTTATTTTCTTCTTCGCCGCCGTCATTACGCCCACGTCGGATATTTTCACCCTTATCCTCATGGGCGGGCCGATGTACCTGCTCTATGAGGGCTGCATCTGGATCGCGTGGTATCTCGATCGTCGCGAGCGGCGTCGGTGGGCGAAGCGCATCACGCTGGAGGGGGAATAGCCGGGGCGATTTATTTCAGGATCAGCCGGATGGCTCCCGCGAGGGAAAAGAGAATCATCAGCCACTCGAAGACCTGTTGATTCACCTTCTTGATCAGCCAGCGCCCCACAAAGACGCCGCCGATGACGAGAGGAGCGAGGATCAGATTGAGCGTGAGGCTGCTTCCATTGATGAGACCCAGCGAGGTGCTGAAGGGAACCTTCACGAGATTGACCGTGAGGAAAAACCATGCGGCGGTGCCGACGAATTCCATCTTGGGCAGCTTGCACGCGAGCAGGTAGATCGTCATCACGGGCCCGGCGGCATTGGCGAGCATCGTCGTGATTCCGGCCAGCCAGCCAAAAGGCCAGGCAAAGCCAGGGTGCTCGGCGGCAAATTTCAGCATATTGCCGCCGTACTTCTGGATCAACACGAGGACGATGAGCCCGAGCGTGAGCCAGCCGATGACGCGACCGAAGACATGCGCGGGTATGTGCGGCATGAGGAGCCATCCGCAGACGATGCCGGCCAGCGCCGGCCACAGCAGGCGCAGGACCAGCTTCCGGTCGGCGTGCTGGTGGTAGGCCTTCACGGCAAAAATATCCGCCGTGATGAGCATCGGCAGGATGGCGCCCGTCGATTCCCGGGCGGGGAGCACCTGGGCCATGAGCAGGACGGCGACCATGCCGAGGCCGCCGAATCCACCCTTGGCCAGACCGATGCACAGCGCGGCAATCGCCGCCAGCATCCAGGTCTCGGGGCCTAACGTCGGAACAGACATCAGTGGAGCCCAAAAACGGGCCTGACTCCGTCGATGATGAGCTGCACGCCGATACAGAGCAGCAGGAAGGCCATGATCTTGGTCAGGGCATTTGCTCCATTCACGCCGAGAACGGACAGCACCTTGTCGGCCTCCCGGAGGACAAGCCAGCATGTCAGGCTGAGCAGGAAGATCCCGACCAGAGCGGCCAGGGTGGTCATGGAAAGGAGGTGCGGGGTTTCCGTACTGCGGGTCATGACCACGGCGATAGCCCCCGGTCCGGCGATGAGCGGAAGGGCGAGGGGAGTGAAAGAGATGTCCGGCTTGTCCTCCGCCTCGCTCTTTTCATCCGGCTGCTGGGTTTGATGATGGGCCGAACGCAGGAGATTCATGCCCACCGTGGCGACCACGAAGCCGCCCGCGATGCGCACCCCGGAAAGAGAGATACCGAAAAAGCTCAGGATGAAGGTTCCCGCGATGAGAAATCCCGCCAGAATCAAAAACACGTAGAGGGAACCCTTCAGAGCCTGCGCGGCCCGGGTGGACCGTTTTTCACCATCCGTGATCGAGAGGAAGATCGGCGCGTTGCCCAGGGGATTGCAGATCGGGAACAGCGCTGCGTAGGTCGTGATCACGATTTGGATGAAGTCGGCCATGCCCGCGATCATGGGGAAAAATGCGCGAGGGACAATAGAGAATCGCCAGAGGTTTCGTAACGTCGGGCTGGATTGTCACCGGGCTGATGTTGTATCACCACGACCACATGAAAATCGTAGTCGCATATTCCGGCGGTCTCGACACCTCGGTAATTTTGAACTGGCTCAAGGACACCTACTCCGCAGAAGTCGTCGCGTTTTGCGCTGACGTCGGCCAGGAGGAGGAACTCGACGGCCTCGAGGAGAAGGCTCTCAACACCGGCGCCAGCCGCTGCTATGTCGACAATCTCCAGGAGGAGTACGCCCGCGATTTTATTTTCCCGATGATCCAGGCGGGAGCACTTTACGAGGGACAGTACTTCCTCGGTACCAGCATCGCCCGCCCGCTCATCGCCAAGCGCATGGTGGAAATCGCCCTCGCCGAAGAGGCCGACGCCATCGCTCACGGCGCGACCGGCAAGGGCAACGACCAGATCCGCTTTGAACTTACCGCCGCCGCCCTGGCTCCGCGCCTTCAGGTCATCGCCCCATGGCGTGACGAGCGTTTCCGCGCGGAATTTCCAGGCCGCGCCGAAATGATCGCCTACTGCGCGGATCGCGGCATCAACGTCGAGGCCTCGGCCAAGAAGCCGTACTCGATGGATCGCAATCTCCTGCATATCAGCTACGAGAGCGGCATCCTGGAGGACCCGTGGTTCGACGCCAGCGCGCCGGAGCACAAGGGCATGTACAAGCTCAGCGTGTCGCCCGAGGACGCACCGGATACGCCGGAGTATCTCGAGCTGAATTTCGACCAGGGCATCTGTACCGGTCTCGCTCACCCGCGTCTGTGGGAGATCCTCGCGGAGCTGAACTACAATGGTGAGCAGGACGCCAGCCTCACTCCGCTCTGGATCATGCGCGTGCTCAACAAGCTCGGCGGCCAGCATGGAGTCGGCCGAGTCGACATGGTGGAAAACCGCTTCGTCGGCATGAAGAGCCGCGGCGTCTACGAGACCCCCGGCGGAGCCATCCTGCACTTTGCCCATCGCCAGATGGAGTCTCTCACCATGGACCGTGAGGTGATGCACCTGCGGGATTCGCTCATCCCGAAATACAGCACGCTGGTTTACAACGGCTTCTGGTTTGCGCCGGAGCGCGAGGCCTTGCAGGCGCTCGTCAACGAGTCCCAGAAGAACGTCACCGGCACCGTGCGCCTGAAGCTCTACAAGGGCAACATCATCGCCGCCGGACGCAAGAGCCCGGTCAGCCTCTACAATCCGCACATCGCGACGATGGAAGCCGACCCGACCCAGGCCTACAACCAGGACGACGCCACCGGCTTCATCCACCTCAACGCCCTCCGGCTCAAAGTGGCCGCCGAGGTGCACGGGGCGTAAGGTCGCGTGCGATTCGCGCGGTTCTGGCAATCTCGGACGAATGCCTCGGGCTTGGTAAAAGCCTGGGGCTGGTCCGATCAGTCGGAAGCCGAAGCTGGTCGTAATGCGGAAGGACGCCTGGCTCGCATCCTGAACTTTCTGCGGGAGGGGAAGGATGCGCTGGACCGTTATGGCTATGGTTCCGACGGGGTCTTGCGGGAATCCGTGGTCGAGGAGGGGAGTCTCTCCGATGGCAGCAGGTTTGCCGTCAGTCGCAACGCCTACGGAGCATTCGTTCTGAACGCGGAACGAGTGGTTTTTATCGATGTCGATGTTTCGTTGCGAGTCTCGCTTGTCGATCGGCTAAAGGGACTTTTCGGGCGAGGAGTCGATCTGGCTGCGGTTTTCGCCGCGCGGGAGCAGGAGATTCGCGACTGGCAGAGGCAAAATCCCCGGTACTCCGTCGCCTGCTATCGCACTTTCGCCGGGTTCCGTCTGGTGATCAGGAACCTTCTGGCGGGCCCAGAGGATGAAGAGGTCCGGCGAATCCTGCGGGAGCTGTGCAACGACGTGCGATACCGGCAACTCTGCGCGCGACAGGCGTGCTTTCGCGCGAGGCTCACGCCGAAGCCCTTTCGCATTCGCAAGTGCCCGCCGCCGGTCCGATTTCCTTTCGAGAAAGCCGGAGACGCGGCAAAGTTTTCCTCCTGGAGCGAGGGGTATCTGAAGGTTGCGGCGGGTTATTCCGTGTGCCGGACGCCGGTTATCATGGGAGACGCGGAGCCGCTACCCTCGGTCTGTGAGGTGCTGGCCATTCATGACAAGGCCTGCTGCCGGGGAGACCAGCTTCCGCTGGCCTAGGCGGTTTCGGCAGATTTCAGGAGCTTCGGCCCTGTCGGGCAGAGGTCGTAGATTTCGCAATTGGCGCAGTCGGGTTTGCGGGCGACGCAGCGGCGGCGGCCATGCCAGATGAGCCAGTGGCTCAGCACGGTCCAGACCGTGCGCGGGAAGAGCTTCATCAGGTCCTGTTCGATCTTCACGGCGTCCGTGTGATGCGTGAGGCCAAGGCGGTTGGAAAGACGCGTCACATGCGTGTCGACCACGACGCCCTCGTCGATGCCGAAGGCATTGCCGAGCACGACATTGGCCGTTTTGCGACCGACTCCGGGCAGTGCTGCGAGTTCCTCCAAGGTGCGGGGAACTTCGCCATGGTACTTCTCCAAAAGTACGGCGGCCATGGCTCGGATGTTCTTGGCCTTATTGCGATAGAAGCCGGTCGAGCGGATAATCGCCTCCAGGTCCTCCTGAGAGATGTCGGCAAAATCCTTCGCGGTCTCACAGCGGGCAAACAGGTCTTTTGTGACGATGTTTACCCGCTTGTCCGTGCATTGGGCGGAGAGGATGGTGGCTACGAGCAGTTCCAGCGGAGTGCGGTAGTCCAGTTCGCAATGGGCGTCCGGATAAATATCCGGAAGCCGCTGCGTAAGCTGTTGGGCGCGGGCAGCCGCGCGCGTCATTGCTTCGGGCCGAGACTGTTCAGGCGCTCCTGGGCTTTGGGCGTGTACTGGCTGTTTGGGTAGTCCTTGATCAGCTGCTCGTACGTGGTGCGGGCGCGGTTGAGCTGTTGGTTTTGCAGAGCTTTTTGCTTCGGGTCCGTGATTCCGGCGGCCTGCTGCTCCAGCAACTGGCCCGCCATCCAGAGACCCTCGGCGGCGGCAACGGGGACGCCTTCGAAGTAGTCGCCGATCTTGGAGAAGGTATCGATGGCCGAGCCCAGCAGATCGCTCTGCTTCTTGGGATCTTTCTCGGCCTTGGCGCGCTCGATCAGGATGTAACCGGTGAGCAGCGTCGCGTTGGCGCGAAGCTCGGCGGTGGCCTGCTGACCGGCGATGACGCCGCGTAGGAGACCCTGGGCTTCATCCAGCTTGCCCTGGTCCTTGAAGGCGACGGCGATGCCGTAGTTGGCTTCGAGCACCTTGGGCGACCACGGGTAGAGCGACTTGAGCTGCTCGAAGATCTGGCCCGCCTTGGTGGCGTCGCCGCTGGCTTGCGCCACGCGACCGAGGCCGAAGAGCGAGATGGCCTGGGCTTCCTGCACCTGCGGCGGAGCGGCTGCCGCCTGCATGTTGGCCGGGGTCGGATAGTCCTTGGCGACCTTCTGGAACACGGTGGTGGCCTGGTCGAACTTCTTGGCGTCGATCAAGGCGAGGCCGTGGACGTCGAGATCCTGCGGAGCGTAGATGACATCCGGGTTGTACGCCGAGTCCATGATCTCAAGCGCCTTGGCCTTGTCGCTTTCCGAGACGTAGTTGGCGAGGGCGAACTGGATCTTGCTCTTTGCGTTGGCACTTGCGGCATCCTCGGCGAGAGCCTCGAAGTACTGCTGCACCTCGGGAGCTTTCTTCAATTCCGCCGTCAGCATGGTGCGCTGGATACGCAGGAGGTTCTGCAGGGCCTCAGGCACGGCCGGGCTGTCCGGATACTTTTTGATCAGCTCTTCGGAGGAGGCGATGCTGCCGTCGATGAGCGTCTTCCAGAGGGCGCGCTCCTGTTCGTTGAGAGCACCGTAGCGGCCGAGGCCTTCGGCCTTCATACGTTGAATGGTGGCGACCTTCACAAGGGCCAGAGCTGCCTGCGGATTATCAGGGTATTTCGCGACATAATCGCGGTAGGTCGCGAGGGCTTCATCCGTCTGCCCGGCATTCGTCTGGATCTGGGCGATGGTTTCGTAGGCGTTGTAGACCTTGTCGTCCTTCGGGTACTTCTCGGCAAAGGCTTTCATCAGGGCAACGACCTCGTCGTTCTTGCCCTCCTGGGCGCGAAGCTGGGCGCGGATGAAATAGCTGAACGGAGCGGGCTGGCTCTCCGGGTAGTCGGTCGCCACCTGGGTCATCGTCGTGATGCCGTCCTCCTTCTGGCCGACTGCGATCTGTGCGGCCGCCTTGGTGTACAGGGCGAGGGGGGCAAAGACGGTCTTCGGATGCGTCTTCACGTACTCATCGAGGAGCGGGATGGCTCCGGCATTGTCTCCCTTTTGCTGGGTGCCGATGGCGATCCAGTACGAGGCCTCGTCAGCCTGCGGGGTGTTGGGATACTTGCTGCGGACTTCCTGGTAGGTCTTGATGGCGTCGTCCCACTTCTGGGTGTCCTTGTAGACTCCGGCCAGACCGCTGAGAGCGATGACGCCGACTTCCGGCGGAGGGTTCTTTGAGAGGTAGTCCTTGAAGGTGGCGGCAGCCTCTGTGTACTTGCCGGTGCGGGCCTCGGCGGCGGCTTTGCTGACCACGCTGATGCCGATGAAGCGGCCCTTCGGGTAGAGCGAGAGGGATTCGTTGAAGTACCTGATCGCCTCGGGCAGGTTGCCCTGGGCGAGGTACATGTTGCCGATGGTCACGGGCAGGTTGTCGGCCACCGGGTCGCCCTTGTACTTGCTCTGAAAGTCGTTGTACCCCGCCACGGCCTTGTCGGTCACGCCCTGGAGCGCGTAGGTCATGGTCGTGAAGTACAGGGCGCGCTTCTTGTCGTCGTCCGTGGTGAGGAACGGGTTGACGTGCTGGAACACCACGCGGGCTGCGTTGAGCTGCTGCTGGCCGAAGAAGATTTCGCCCATCTTCGCGAGTGCGCTGGCGACCTGATCGGGCTTGCCCTGGAGCTCGGCGAGCTTCTTGAGTTCGCGCTCGTTCTCCTTTTCCAGGAGCTTCAGCTTTGCCTGGTCGCGAGCCTTGATCGCCTCCAGACGGCGGGACGGGAAGTCTTTGATCTTCGCCTGCTGGAGGGCGACGATGGCGTCCTTGGGCGCCACGGCGCGGTAGGCGTCGAGAGCCTGCTGGTAGAGCGCGGCGCGGTCGGCCTCGGGGCTGAAGGCGGCCTGATTGAAGAGGATTTCACCGAGTTGGAAGTTTGCCTCGTTGATCAGGGCGATGTCCTTCTTGTTGTCGATGATGGTGCGCAGCAGGGAGATGGCCTTCTGGTAGAGGCCGAAGGCCTTGGCGCGATCGCCATCGGGTTTGTTCAGCTCGATGCTGCCCTGGGTGGCGTAGGCGATGGCGAGCAGGTTTCGGCTCACCGGGATGGTGCTGCTGTTGGGGAACTTCTGGACGTTCAGCTCCAGGTCCTTCACGACATCGTCGTACTTCTGGATCTGATACTCGGCGATGGCGCGTCCGTAGATTGCCGACTCCAGGTCGGGCGCCTGCGGGTAGGCGTTGATGAAGTCGGTGAACTTCTTGATCGCGTCGTTGAACGTGGTGACGCGTTTCGGGTCGTTCATCGGCATGGCGGCGGCCTTGGCCGAGAGAATCTGGGGGATGAAGCTGTCAACGACCTGCTTGAGCTCGGCTGGGAGCGGCGGGCCCTTGGCGGCCTTGTCGAGCATGGCCAGCGCGTCGTCGAAGCGCGCGAGGAAGTAATAGGTAAAGGCAAGCTGGATCTGCGCCGTCGGGATGACGATATCCGTCGGGTAGTCCTTGATCAGCTTTTCATACGCAGCGGAGGCCGCCTTGTAGTCGCCGGTCGAGTAAATATCGTACGCAGCGGAGTTGGCCTGAGCCGCGCCGGGCGATTGAGCTTGCAGGGGAGCGGCGATACCAAACAGCAATACGGCCGCAGTCAGGAGAATGGGAAGGACTCGGATCATTGGGGCGAATGAAGGACAATACCTCGCTTCGGGGTGCTTTTGCCACTGCAAAAACAACGGGATGACTGAAGAGGGCGCGAAGGGCGTGCGGAATACACAATCCGTGACTCTCCGGGCGTTAAATGCTTGAACGTACGGCGAATGACCTCGGACATCGCGATTTATCACCACGGGGAGTTTGCCGATCTCGGGGAACTGGTGCGGCTCAAGCGCGCCCAGAGCCTGTCGGTTTCCCTCTGCGTGCCGGTACTGAACGAGGAGGATACGATCGGCGATGTTGTCCGGTGCCTGAAAGGGGCGCTGCTCGACGAAACTCCGCTCCTGGATGAAGTGGCGGTGATGGACTCCGGCTCCTCGGACCGCACCAGGGAGGTGGCGGCGGCGGCCGGGGCGGATGTCCATCTGGCCAGCGAGATTCTGCCGGAATGCGGTCCGGCTCGCGGAAAGGGCGAGAATATCTGGAAGGCCACGGCCCATCTCCGGGGCGACATCATCTGCTTCGTCGATGGTGATGTGCGCAACATGCATCCGCGCTTTGTCTATGGCCCGCTCGGGGTTTTGTTGAAGCAGCCCGGGGTGGCTTATGCCAAGGGCTTCTACGATCGGCCTCATGCCGCCGTGGAGCTGGGCGTGCGTCCGGCGGGCGGGGGACGGGTGACCGAGGCTCTCGTACGTCCGCTGTTTTCCTTGTTTTATCCGGCCCTGGCGGGCTTTGTGCAGCCGCTGGCCGGGGAGTATGCCGCGCGGCGTTCCGTCCTCGAGCGTATCCCCATGCCGACCGGGTATGGGATCGAGACGGCGCTGCTGCTGGATATCTTCCGGCTCCATGGCGCAGCCGGGTTGGCGCAGTGTGATCTGGACGAGCGTATTCACCGGCACCAGGACACGGCTTCGCTGGGGCGCATGAGCTTTGCCATCCTCCAGGCCTTCTTGCGCCGGACGCGGCAGGATGAGGTATTGGCCGCTCCTGGAGTGCTGCCTGATCTCTATCGTTCCTTCGTCCGGGAGGATGGTGTGATGCAGCTGAGCGAGGTGCGCATGGAGGACATCGAGCGTCCGCCGCTCAAGGACGTACCGGGGTACGGGAAACGCTGATGCGCATCGCGATCCTGCATTTTCATTTGCGACCGGGCGGAGTGACCCGTGTGATCGAAATGGCCCACGATGCGCTGGTGGCTGCGGGGCACGAGGTGCTCGTTGTCAGCGGGGAACCGCAGCCGGAGGCCGGTCGCCTGCCCGTGGATCGGGTGGCGGTGGCTCCTGCCTTGGGCTACGGGGTGACGTCCTCCCGGTGGGAGGAGCTGAAGGAGGAGGTCGAGGCCTGCGTGCGGGCGAGGTGGGCAGATGGAGCGGACGTGCTGCATCTCCACAATCACGCGCTGGGGAAGAACTTCGCCCTGCCTCTGGCGGTGGCGGCGTGGGCGAAGGAGGGGGAGCGATTATTGCTCCATATCCACGACTTTGCCGAGAATGGCCGACCGGAAAACTACCGCCTGCTGCTGGAGCAACTCGGCGGCGAGGAGGGGCTGCGCGCCGCGCTTTATCCCGTTTCCTCCCGGATCGCCTATGGCCTGCTGAACAAGTCAGACCTGAACCGCATGCATGCGGCCGGCGACTGTCACTGGCTGCCCAATCCGGTAATCCTGCCACACGCGCAACATCCGGTGACTGCTGGCGAGCTTCACGCCGAGCGGCTCATCGTCTATCCGTGCCGGGGCATCCGGCGAAAGAATATCGGAGAGGCTTTGCTCCTGGCCTCCGCGTTGGGGGCTGGGGAAAAACTGGTGCTGACCGCTCCACCCATGACACCTTCGGACCAAGGGCTCTACGCCCGATGGAAGGCGGTGGCGGAGCGTCTGCGGTTGCCAGTCATTTTTGAAGGCCAGACCCTGCTCGGGCGGTCGACGGTGGATTTTCTTGTTGGGGCATCTCTCTGCCTGACGACGAGCGTGACCGAGGGATTCGGCATGGCGTTTCTGGAACCCTGGCTGGCGGGGGTGTCACTGGCCGGACGCGATCTGCCGCAAGTGACGGAGGATTTTCGCGAATCCGGCGTGGAGTTTGCCCATCTGTATGCGCGGTGCGACGTGCCCGTGTCGGATGCGCGGCGTCAGGCGGTGGAGCAGGCAATTTACGAGGCGGTACGGCATAGCTGCGAGAGCTATCATGTACCGATAAAGGCGGAGATGGTGGCGGCAGCCAGCGCGGCGGTCTTTGCCGGGGAGTTGGCGGATTTTGGCAGGCTGCCCGAGGCGGCGCAGGAGCGCATCCTGGAGGAGAGGGGCATGGCGGGAGTCGCTCTATCGGCGGAGAAACCTGATGTCGTCGAAAAGAATCGCGCCACGATTGCCGAGCTATACTCGGCGGAAGCTTATGCGGCGAAGCTCGAGGCGGCTTATCACGGCCTGCTCGAGCAACCGGCCTCCGGGGTCGATTTCCTCGATACCCGCGCCCTGTTGCTGGGCATGCTGGATTTTGGAAACTTCTCCGCCCTCCGGCACGGGGCGCTAGGCTAGGAAGCTGCCGAGCCGGGCGGTGAGAGCGAGCAGGGTGACCTTGGGGCGGTCGACGAGGAAGCTCTTCATGCCGATGGCCTCCGCCCCCTGCCGATCTCGCACCGGATCGTCGCCGACGTGCAGGCAATCGGACGGGGTCGCCCCGAGAGAGGATGCGGCGGCCTCAAAGATCGCGGCATCCGGCTTGTCGGCTCCGCAGACGCTGGAGATCGTGACGGATTGAAAGTACGGCGTGATTCCGAGCCCGGCGAGAATCGCCTCCAGGCGGCGGTCGAAATTGGAAATCACGCCCAGAGGAAAGGCCGCCGACAGCGCCTCCAGGCACCCGTGCACCTCGGGGAAAAGCTCCCAGCTCGCGGGTTCGGCGTAGCGCCGATAGACGGCGTCGAACCATGCCTCCTCATTAAAAGAGGAGGGGAGGGAATCGCAGCCCTGGCGCAGGGTTTGCAAGGCCAGCGCCCGCCACCATGGGCGGTCGTCCTCCTCGCGCGGCCCTGCAATCGTTGCGCGGGGCGACTGCTCTTTCCATGCCTGACGAAAGGCGGCATCCATCCTTGCGGAGTCGGCCTTTGCGCCGAACTCCCGGGCGATTTCTGCGTAAGTGCTTCCAACAGGGGCAGTGAGCCGGATCAAGGTTCCGGCAGCGTCAAAAAAAATGGCTCGGGGTTGACCCTTGACCTTCGGCAAGCGGGCGCTCATATTCCTCTATTCCCAACGATGCGGCAAGCGGGGCACAGTCCCGCTTTTTTCATCTCGGGGTCCTGACATATGAATTCCGAACTCATTGCCATGCTTGATTACCTCGAGCGGGAACGTAGCATCAAACGCGAAGTTCTCGTCGAGGCGATTTCCAACGCCCTCCTTGCGGCGTCAAAGAAGAGCTTTACCTCGGGAACCCGGGAACTGCGTATCGACATCAATCCCAAGAATGGCGAGATCCGTGCTCTTGCCAAGCTGATTGCCGTCGAGAAGGTGAGCAATCCGCACGACGAGATCCTGCACTCCAAGGCGAAGGCGCTCAAGGCCGACATCCAGCTCGGCGAGGAGATCGAGGTGGAGGTGACGCCGCGTGACTTTGGCCGTATCGCCGCCCAGGCCGCGCGCCAGGCGATCAACCAGCGTATCCGCCAGATCGAGAAGGACATGATCTATGAGGAGTTCAAGGATCGCGCCGGTGAGATCGTGAGCGGCGCCGTCCGCCGTTTCGAAAAGTCGAACGTGATCGTCGACCTCGGCAAATTTGAAGGCACCATGCCATCCTCCGAGCGTGTCGTGACGGAGGAGTACAGCATCGGTGACCGCGTCCGCGCTTACGTCGTCGAGGTGCAGAATGGTGTCCGCGGTCCGGAGATCATCCTGTCCCGCAGCCATCCGAATTTCGTTCGCCGCCTCTTTGAGATCGAGGTCAGCGAAATCGCCGACCGCACGGTCGAGCTCAAGGTCATCGCCCGCGAAGCGGGGTATCGCACCAAGGTCGCCGTCCACAGCGCCGACGCGAAGGTCGATCCCGTGGGAGCCTGCGTCGGAATGCGCGGCGCCCGCGTAAAGAACATCGTGCGCGAGCTGAACAATGAGAAAGTGGATATCATCCGCTGGGACCCGGACCCGCTCAAGTTTGCCGCCGCTGCGTTGAAGCCGGCCAACATCCGCAATATTTCGCTCGATGAAAACACGCACACCATCCGGGTGCTTGTCGGGCGCGAAGACCTCTCGCTCGCCATCGGCAAGCGCGGGCAGAACGCCCGCCTGACCTCCAAGCTCACGGGCTGGAATGTCGACATCGAGGAAGACAAGACGGCTGAGCAAGTGCTCGCCAGCCAGAAGGCCCAGGCCGCGCATTCCGTGGCGGAAGCCTTGGGTATCAGCGAGGAAGAAGCTGGCATCCTGGCCGAAAATGGAATGAACTCCATCGAAGCTATCTTGACGGGCGATGCCTCGGACATCGCGGAGCTCCTCGGCTGCGACGCAGAGCGGGGACAAAAGATTTACGAGGCGGCAAAAGCGGCCGCCGAGCACGCACCGGCCGCTTCCTAGGCCATGAAAACGATAATTTCTCCCTTTAATGGCCACACCAAAATCGATCGCCAAGAAACCCGAAGACAAAGCCGGAAAGAACGCTAAGCGCCCCGGAGGCGCTGGCACGCCCGTATCCAATCCACCTGAAGAGGCTCCCAAGGAGCCCGTGGTGAAGCAGGAGGCTGTGGACCTCCTGGAGCCCAAGAAGAAGGTCAAGAAGCGCGATGATTCCGTCGGAATCCGCCGCATCCTTCCGCCCATTTCCAAGATCCAGGCCCGTCAGGAGCCTGCTCCCGCCCCGGCTCCCGTCGAGCCCGAGCCTGCTGTCGAGGAAGCCCCCGCACCCGTGGCCGAAGAGGCCCCGGTGGTCGAGGAAGTCGTCGAGGAGACGCCGAGCAACGTGATCCATCTCAAGGCGTCCATCGCCGTGAAGGATCTGGCGCCCTTGATCAACATCAAGCCCTTCCAGGTCATCAAGGACCTGATGGAGCTGCAGATTTTTGCCAACATCAACCAGACTCTCGAGCTGGATACCGTGGCCAAGCTGTGCGAGAAGCACGGCTTCATCCTTGAGCGCGAGAAGAAGGACACCTCCAAGGGCCATCACAAGGTCGAGGTGAAGGTCGAGGCTCCCAAGGAGCCGGAGAAGCCGAAGGAAGAGGCGCTCAAGCCACGCGCCCCGATCGTGACCTTCATGGGCCACGTCGACCACGGCAAGACCTCGCTTTTGGATGCCATTCGCAAGGCCCGCGTCGCCGCGGGTGAGGCGGGCGGCATCACCCAGCACATCGGCGCGTACAGCGTCGAGCGCAACGGGCAGCAGATTACCTTCCTCGACACCCCGGGCCACGCGGCCTTTACCGCGATGCGCGCCCGCGGCGCCAATGTCACGGATATCGTGGTCATCGTCGTGGCGGCGGATGACGGTCTCATGCCACAGACGATCGAGGCCATCAGCCACGCCAAGGCGGCCAAGGTCCAGATCATGGTGGCCATCAATAAGATGGACCTTGCAGCGGCCAACCCCGACCGCGTGAAGACCCAGCTCCAGGAGCACGGGCTTACGCCGGAAGACTGGGGCGGTGAAATCATCTGCGTGCCGGTCAGTGCGACCAAGGGCACGGGCATCGATGATCTGCTGGAAATGATCAACCTCCAGGCGGAAGTGCTGGAGCTCAAAGCCGATCCCAAGGCGCTCGCCCGATGCAATGTCATCGAGGCGCAGCTCGAGCAGGGTCGCGGCCCGACGGCCACGGTCATTGTGCGCATGGGCACGCTCCACGTGGGCGACACCTTCATCTGCGGCAACTACTGGGGCAAGATCAAGCAGCTCATCAGCGACCTCGGCAAGCCCATCAAGTCCGCCGGTCCGGCCATGCCGGTAAAGGTGCTCGGCCTGAGCGGCCTGCCCAATGCCGGTGACGAACTCGTGGTCATGGACGACGAGCGCGCCGCCCGCGCCCTGAGCGAAGAGCGGCTCCTTGGCCTCCGCCAGAACAAGCTCGCCGCTCCGCAGCGCGCGACTCTGGAAAACCTCTTTGCCAACATCGCCGAGGGCCAGAAGCCCACGCTCCAGGTCGTCCTCAAGGGCGACGTGCAGGGTTCGCTGGAAGCTCTCGTCGGCGCGCTCAAGGACATCCCGCAGTCGAAGATCAGCCTCGATATCATTCACGCCGCGGTCGGTCCGGTCACGGAATCCGACGTGCTGCTCGCCAGCGCCTCGAATGCCGTCATCATCGGCTTCAGCGTCAAGGTGGAGAACAACGCCTCCACGGTGTCGAAGCGCGAGGGCGTCCAGATCAAGCTCTACAGCATCATCTACGAGCTGATCGACCAGGTGAAGGAAGCCATGGCGGGCATGCTGGCCCCGGAACTCCGCGAGACCGTCATCGGTCACGCCGAGGTGCGCCAGGTGTTCGATCTCACCAAGGGAAAGGTCGCCGGTTGCTACGTCACGGACGGTCGCATCGCCCGCACGGCGCGCGCCCGCGTGCTGCGCAAGCGCCAGCCGATCTACGACGGCGGCATGGCGACGCTGCGACGCTTCCAGGACGAGGTCAAGGAAGCGTC
>ERZ778023.1996-NODE-1996-length-27582-cov-54.419188_pt1 | contig 27582 bp, 35 predicted proteins | sample MGYA00375753_ERZ778023 | MGnify/ENA primary metagenome ERZ778023 (study PRJEB29350, sample SAMN05389822) | bioreactor metagenome | isolation source: Ammonium sulfate bioreactor | place: South Africa: University of Cape Town | collected 2014-04-04 ... | reverse complement strand
AAGAAGAAGAAGAAGAATTTTGCTAAGCAACCAAGCTAACTGAAATCAATAAGTCGTCTTGCTTCAATAAATTGCAGTCAGTCGCCTTAAAAGTTTCATTACGGTCTGTTGTTTTTCATTTACGGTCGAATTTTAGTTTTACCGAATTCAAATGAATCAAACATGTTAGCAACTGTAAATAATCTTTCGTCAACGCAAACTCTTATTCGTAAGCCGAATCTTTCGACATTAAAACCACTGAGAAAAAAAACTAAACTAAATCTACTCGTTGAACAACAACCACCACCACTAACATCATCACGTCTCGCCGTTTACGATGAGCAAATCAATGGAACAAATAGTAGTTCAAGTACTCAAACAACACCGAGATCAACGAAACCTGTTCAAGAACAAATCAAATCGAAAACTTCAACACCAATTAGTCATTATTCAAATCAAGAACAAATCCGTGCCAATGTCAATCGATCGGTTGTCGAACGGCAACAAGCACCATCGCGTCGAGGTCTCATGCAGCAAATGATTCCATTCGATGCATCGCCATCGAAAGTCAATAATCTTCTTCTTCGACATCATATTCAACAAAATCAACCCGCCGTCATTTTCTATCCAAGTAAGAGAAAACTTTATTACGTATTTACAATTCAATATCTGTCAGAAGACAAATGAAATCAGAATTATTTATACGTTCTTCGGAAGGTTAAATAGAAATTTAACATTTGTCCTTGAACGAATAAACGAGTTCATTCTTTTGTGTTGAATTAATATTTTAACATGTCGGTTCTCTTTTAAAGGTTCGAACTCGCCGAACTTAACGGTTAATCGACAAATGAAAGTCAATCTACCGGTTTTGTCCAACGACGAAACCAACGGATATTTTTCTCCTGAAGACAAAAGAAAACAAATTAAAGAGAAAAAATTATTGAAATCCAAAGATGATTTTCAGTCTAAAGGACAAGACAAAATTAAAAGTAAATATTTCATTAAGTTCATTTTTTTCTTTTCTTTTCTATGAAAATATCCTCTCAAGGTAAAGACAATCAAGACATGTCGAAACGACAAAATTCACAAGAACAAGTTGATCTGCAAAATTCACAACAACGAACGAATTTTCTCTACGTTCAAAAGCGACAAGACAAACATTTGAAATCGAAATATGAAAATGAAAACAATTCGCCATATCGACATTCGGAATATTTTGATAATCAACAGATTTTTAAAGAGGATTTTCGACAGCAAAAAGCAAATTTCAATGGAACGAATCGATATTCGACGGGAGATTCGATTGTTTCGCAATTTGATTTCAATCAAAATCGAAAACAACCAATTAATCAAGAAGAATTCGTTCAAAAAATGAAATCCAACGGTGTTGTTCTTCGAAATAAAAACTATCCGCCGAAGACCGACGCTCGGCCGAGCAAAATCTACTTTCAAAAATACGAACTCAACCCATCGAATCAGAAATTATCTCGAATTCAACCGATCGAACCAACAAAACACGAACGAGAAACAAGCCGATTGAGTTTAATTTCGAAACCGAAGATTTCCGATGATTTTCCGCGACAATCCCCAACATCTTGGTCAACTATTTCCAAACATCAAACCAGCCAACAGCAAGTACAAATCGATTTCTCTCGTTCGCCATCATCACAAAACAATTTCCAACGAGATATTTCCAATGCATCATCGAGAACCTATCGACTAAACGAACAACAACAACAACCGTCGGAGAATGATCAATCGTTTCAAACAGCATCTCATCATACGTATCCGTTTACTTTATCGTCTCAAGATGAATTAGAAAACGATGACAGATCGATTGAGACACCTGTCAACACGAATAATCCGAATCCGATCGAGATCTATCAACTATCGAATGAAAACGATTTACAAAAACAAAAATCGCCATCGCCACTCGTTCATTTATCTTCGAAACAATCGCCAATGAAAAAAGTGATTATCTCAAATGAAAAAGACGAAATCATTACGAATTACGATAGTGATGATGGATGGAGCGATGATTCAGCTGAACTTTTGTACGTCGATGAACGTTATGCTAACGAAAAATTCAATAATATTCCATCGTCACATCTAAATTCACAGAAACAACATTATCAGTATCATCTTCAACAACAAAATGTGCTTCTCCAGTAGTAATCTCCTTCAGCGTTTTTCTTTTTCTTTAATTTCTGTGCTTTTTCTCTTCTTCTTCGTTTTCAACGTGAATTTATTTATCTATAATCAGACTTCATTAAAGCTCCCCTTTTCGTTTTTTGTAATTAATCAACAAATCGAACTAAATATATATAGAATTGAAACAGTTCAAAAAATGAGTCTCAATACAGAAGTCTGCATGATTGATTTGGTTTTGTAAGATTTCATTTGAGAATAAATGCAAGTTCTCTCGGTGCTTTTCTCGTTCTATCTGGAATTCATCAAAGCAGATGGCTGAAAAGGAAAATGTCTTTTTTTGATTACTTCAACTGTGAAACCTTGAAGACAACAATAACAACAGAATTATCTTTGAGAAAAAAGAGGATTTTTTTTCGTCGACGAGATCATTTCATTTAAAAGAAGATTTCTTTGTGTTTATCTCGTTATGTTCACAGACGTGAACGTAATTTTCTTATAGATTAAATAGAAAAGTGCAAATGAGGTCACGATCGTTAGTCAACGAAGAGAACCAAAACATTGCTCTTTCTTTACTTCAAGAGGTTGGATCCGCTCATGATAATATGGCATTTGTGGACACGCTCCCATCCATACAACAAAATGAAATTTCGACAACAACAACAGAAAGAAATCTTCAAGAGAATCTTTTGATTTCATTTCAAGATATTAATTTCTATTCGAATTCAAATTCGAAAGCAAAATGTTTTCGTTGTTGGAAATCAAAACCACGAAAGCAAATTCTTTTCAATCTTACAGGAGGATTTTCATCGGGAATGAATGCTATCTTAGGTTAGTATCGATTTAATTTAAAAAACAACTCTCTCTTGTTCTCATTTTTAGGACCATCGGGTTGTGGAAAATCAACTTTATTAGATATTCTTGCCGATCGAAAAGATCGAACTAATGTTACTGGACGAATTCTTGTTAGTGGTCGACCTCGTTCGAAAAGATACAAATATTCAATTGGTTATGTTGTTCAAGAGGGTTAAACAATTCAACGAACGTTTTGATTTTTGAAAAGAGAAAATGATTCTTCATTTAGATATAATAAGTGGAACATTGACTGTTAGAGAAAATCTAATGTTCTCTGCGAATGTTCGTTTACAACGTTCGAAAACCAGCGCTGAACGTCGTAATATTGTGAATAAAATCATAGCAGATTTAAATCTTGAACGATGTGCTGATACACAAATTGGTACACGTTTCGTTCGAGGTGTTTCAGGCGGAGAAAAACGACGAGCTTGTATCGGAATGGAATTAGTTATTTCACCAAAACTATTGTTTCTAGACGAACCGACGAGCGGTTTGTTTTGTTTTTCAATTGAAAATTCAATTCGAAATGTAATTCAATGTTCGTAGGACTCGATGCATCAACTGCAGAAACGGTGATGAAATCATTGTATCACCTTTCGAGACAAGGATGTTTGTATTTCAAAAGGGATAGTTTGACAAGAGTAAATCGCATGTGAATCATTTAGGTACAATTATCTTTTCCATTCATCAGCCTCGTTATTCGATTTACAAACTATTCGATCGAATAACTTTATTATCATTTGGTCATATGATTTATTTCGGTGAACCGAAAAATCTTTTGACATATTTTTCTCATCGTGGATTCCAATGTGATGAACACGAAAATCCAATGGATTTCATTCTCGATGTTTTAATTGAATGTAATCAAAATCAAACGATTTCAATTCTGCAAAATGCATATTTACAATCGAATATGAAAACGAATATTGAACATTTAATCAACAATCAAAATCAACTGATAACAAATTCATCGAATGAAATCATTGTTCGATCGCATTTGATCGAATTTTATTATGTTTGTATTCGAACACTTCGAAATACGATTCGTGATCCGGCTATGGTCGGATCACAGATCGTTGTTTCGATTTTTCTTGCTCTTCTAACTGGACTTGTTTTCAATCAAATTCAGCCAACAGTTGAAAAAGGAATACAAAATCGTCTCGGAGTGATTTTCTTCATTGTTGTTAATCAAGTTTACAGTACAACAACTGCATTAGAACCACTCGTTCAAGAACGTGTACTTTTTATTCACGTAGGTTTATCGAAAACGAGAAAAGAAATCTGAATTTGCTATTGTTTTCCAAAGGAAAATGCGAGTGGTTTTTATCGAATATCGACATATTTTCTCGCGAAATTGATTTGTGATATTATTCCAATGCGATTAATTCCGTCGATTATATTTTGTTTGATAACATATTTTATGATTGGATTTCAATTGTTGGTCGATCGATTTTTTATTTATCTTCTAACGATTTTTCTCAGTACAATATTCGGTTCAGCGATTTGTTTTCTCATTGCGTCATCAATTCCAATTTTTGGTAACAAAAAATACTTTTCTTTTTCTCAATTAATTATTCATTGACTGATTTCAGTCGTTGCATTGATCGTCGTTGTGTTTATCTTCGTTGTTATGATGGTTTTCAGTGGATTTTTAGTTGATTTACAAAGTATTGGCGCATATCTTCGATGGATTCAATGGATTAGTGCATTTCGTTACGCAACGAATTTAATAACAATAAATGAATTTAAAGATTTGAAATTTTGTGCAACAAATAATTCACAAATTTGTCCAATAACTGGTGAACAAATTCTGAATGAACGTGATATTCCCTATGAAACTCATTGGGATTTGTGGCAAAATTTTCTCGCTTTAGTTGTGATGAGTTCAGCTTTTTTGATTCTTACATTTATTCAATTATTAACAATGAAAAAAGTCAAATAAAATTCGAATTTTATTTCCAACATACGTAAATGGCTAATAGGACAACCAAAAAGATTAATAAAATGATTATCATTTGTTCTTGTTGATAACGAGATTTTTGTTTATAATCAGATACGTTTTGTTGAGAAGCACTCAATTCTCATTCATGATTGATCTAGATTAAAAAAAAACTTGTCAGTTCAAATAAATATTTATTTTCATACGTACTCTTGATACTTCGCTTTGTCTAAATAACTGCTTGTTTAATATAGCCCAGGGCGATCAATACGGTCGTCGTGACGGTAAAAAAAGGTAGCGTATATGGCCATTTTACGCAGTTTACAGCCGTATTTTATCGTAAATGATTATAAATGAACTACCGTGCCCAAGTCTCGAATAATACTATTTATATAGTCTGGTTCTTTTTAGTTTCTATTCTCGCTCCCACTTTCTATTTTTAAGAATTTTGAGTTTAAATAACTTGTGAAATGTCAAGAATATTCAACCAGTTGTCGAAACGGATCCAAAAAATAAATGAAACTCTGTACAAAGTCAAGGAGAAAGTAAACATTTGTATTTGAATGTTGATGCATTTGATATTCGTTTCTAACTTAATTATATATTTCGAATTGAAAGACATACAGATTCATTCTATTATTCAATTAAAAAATTTCCATTTCGATAGTTAATAACAAAACATACTTGTGCGAAGAAATGATCTGTAGAAATATTTTATTTGAATGTAACAACTGTTTGTTTAATGATCTGTTTAAATTGATATAAAAGGCACTGCTTCACAAGTAACAATCATTCCTTTTCATCATGAAATTTCTCGATTATTCGACGATAATTTGCAGTTTCTTGATTTTATTCTTGTTCATCGATTACTGTCAAAGTTCGGCTGAAGAAGAAGAAGAAGATATTTCCCATTTGCAAGGAAAATTTGATCAAGATTTGAACATTATCTTCTCTCGTATGGGTTTATTAGAACGTTTAGTGAATCGTAAATAAACTCATCTGTTTATAATTACATTGTTTTTGCTTATTTAAAGAATAAATAACAAAAAAGAAGAAAAGTCTTTCTCCAAAGTTTTATTTGTTTTGTTTTTTGGCCTCATAACAGAAAAGATTGACAAAAAATAAATTTTATGAAATCGCACAAAGAACGAGCAAGAAAAAAGAAACTATCCGCCGGTGTGAACGAAAGAACAGAAATACATGTTTACGCAACAAACAAAAACATACATCGATTGATTTGTTTTTCTTTTATCGATATAATCTCGCGTATCTTTCCAATTCATCTTCGATTGTCGATGGTTGAGTATCGTTTTGCGTGAGAATTTGATAGAATTGTTGTTGTTGTTGTTGAGTAACAATTTCCACAAGACCATTTTTCGTTGTTCGAGGAATTTCATTCAATGATTGACTTAACCATTGAGAGAACTTCTCCGGCATAAACGATTTCACATCGGCGATAAATTCCGATATTGATAAACGAATTGCCGATGGGACACGATCGATTAGAATTGCTCGAATTAAGCCCGTCAAAAGATTAGGAAAATATTTCTCACAGAAACTCATGGCTAATTGTTGAATTTCAGCTGCATTTTGAAGATGTTTGTCTTTCTTTGAATTTGTTGTTAATTTAGCTAAAGTTTGAACGAATGCAATCATACTTGCGCTTGCATCTCGATGTTCTAAATTACAATTCGATACGATTTGCTCGATGATTCGATCGATTTGGCTGCTTTGTAAATATTCGTATGAACAACGTTGAAGTAATCGCGATGATAAACGATAGAAATCATCGACAAGATCAGGATTTTGTTGAAAACCATTGGGATTTGTCAAAATTGAAAATGTTTTTTGAGTTAAATGTTCACTCATTGAAATAATTGCTCCTTTTAAATCTCGATCATTTCCGTATTCATCAACAAATACCGAGATTAAATACAAAAAACACGAATGTGCAACTTCATCGTAACTCGTTATGATCTAATCGAAAGAAAAAACCGAGAATAAAAGAGAATTTGAGAGAGATTTTCAATGAACAAACAAGAGTAACAATCGGTTGAAAGAATGTTTTCGCATAGGAAGACATCGATCGAATGAGAAAACGAATTGTTCGCGACCAACATTCGCTTAATTTCGATGATGAACGATATCGAACAATGATCAATTCAATGTATGGATACAACTAAATTCACAATTTGTCGAAATTAAAATCATCAAAATTGGTTTTACTTTGTGAACAAGATTTACACAGAATTCAGCTTCGATATTTATCGATTTTAAATCAAAACTTCTGTTCGATGAAAAAAAACAAAAGCAAATAGATTTGTGATGGTTGAATTCGAAATTCTCACCGAAAGATCGCGGTTAGACAGTCGAGTCGTTTGACAATCGAACTGAAATTTGAGTCCGATTGAACCGAAAGAATCTAAATCAATGAGAAGAAATCGTTTTCGAATTCTATTCAATCGCAAACGAGAAAAACCTGAGTTAAACAATGAATTTGTTGGTCGAAAAGTATTTGCAAATATTTTTGAATATCATCTTTCGATGTCAAACGAGAAATTAATTTCGATGACGCTGAAAAAGCAAAAAAAACTAAGAATTTTATTTGATTTCGAAAGTCAAACCTTTGAGAAGACATTGTGCTGATGGTGAACCATTTTCTGTTTGATCTAACCAAATCGTTGCTTGAATAATCTGCTCGAGATCATTGACAAGCTGCTTTTTACATTGTTGGCAAATCGTAAGAATCGCATTTGCTGAAACTAAACGTAAATCTTTGTCCGATAGTAACGAAAGTAAATAGCCGAGAACGGATTCTAAATGAATTCAATTGACGAGACGAACTTTTTTGTGTTGAATTTGAATTACTCAGATATTTTTGATCGTTCTTCGAAATCCATTCGTTCAGTTCGGCTAACAATCGAACGCCCGTATATTTCAGCGCTGTATGAACAATTCCGATCTCAGTCGGCGTTGAAACAAGAAGTTGAATTAAATTAGGAACATATTTCTCTTCATCCAATGGCAAATATGAAGCAACACAACTCATTATATACAATGGAGCTTCACTTTCTTCCCAAGATAAAGATATCGACTTCTCTAATTTCTCAAACATCTAAATTCAATCAAAATGAAAAACAACGATTTCGTCAAAACAATGTTTTGTTTTTTACATGTCGAAAACAATTCAAAGCACCGGTGATGAATATCGTATCTTTAATAAGACATTCGACACGATAACGAAACTCAGCTAAATCACTATTCGATGGTTTCGATGTTTTTTCGTCGGTTTCAGGCGGCACGCCCAACTAAAATGTCAAACAAAAACCACATTTCCTTGCTGAATTTCGCAAAATAAAAGGATTTTTACATGATCTGAATCAAGTTTACATTGTCCACAGAGAATATCGAGAACTTTTTCTAAATATGGTTTCACTTTGTCAATCAAACGATCGTCATTAAACGATTGAAGTAATTCAGAAAGACGATACCACGTATAAAATGTCGATTGAACAATCTGAACAAAAAACAAATTCAATTTTTCATTTTCATCGTCCGATTTACTTCGTAATCCGTATGTTCCAATGGATAAATGATTAAATGAAGACAAGTTAAATCACTTAGCTCGGATTGACGACCATCGACGAGACAATCGGCAATCGATTCGATTAAATTTGTAAAAATTCGCGTATAATTCTGTGCTCTTTTGTTAGAAAATCAAAAAAATCATTTCAACTGAAAGTTTTCAAACGAACTTATCGGAATTTTCGTCTTTAACTGATTGAAAATATGGTTTGACAAAATGTTCGTTGATTTCTTTTTTTAAATGAACAATTAACGACCAATATTTTTGATATTCCTATAACGAATCACCAGTCAAAATAATTTGTTTTGTTGTTCGATTTCTTGACCTACTTCACAGATTTCCAAGATATTACATAAACAATCACACGCACTTCTATGTACTTCATTCGAACAATGTGAAGATTTCTATGAAAAGCAAAAGATGAAGAGCATCGGCAAGTGAAGAATTTACGAGAATATCTAAAAGACTGTTGACTAATGGCGATGAAAGAAGAAGAGAATCGCTAAATGCTTCGATTTGTATCCACGATGCGAAACATTTGAGAATGCCAATGAATAATGTTTCGTCAGGCGTTTGATTGACATGAAGAATCAAGATCTTTTTCAACAAAACAAAAAATCAATAATTCCGTTAGTTTTCAATTCGAACAACAAACGAGAATATCGTGAATTTGTTTGCCGTAGTTCGAATATTTTTCACGGCAAAATCGACGACGATTTTCTCCGATTCGAATTGTCGATGTGTTCACCTAATCAAACTGATTTTTAACCATTTCGAATTCACAAAAAGTACACGAACTTCTTCAGGCAATGCTGTCAAAAATTCGAGTAATGTCAAAAGATGTTCATTCGATGTTTGCAATCTAAATTGTACACACTGGAGAATTTCTCTTTTTTCTTTGCTCAATACTTTTCTACAACGTCTTCAACTGGTTTTTCCCAACCAACGTATTGAAGAGCTAAATCAGCTGTTGCCACGGCTAACTGGAAATAATCAAACAACAGATTTGATGGAATTCATTTGTGGAATCAACTCACTTGGACTCGTACTGTGTTATTTCGAGTGAGTTCAGCTCGAGCGAGATGATCGAGTAAAGAATCACACAGCGGCTAAAATATTCGATAAGAATGCAAGTCGAATATTCGATTTGAAAGATACTTTGCAATGTTCAACTGGTAATTCATCGAAATTATGTTGAATCTGAAGAGAAAAATAAATTCTTATTCGAATACTCAAGCGTTTATTTTTTTTTTACTTTATGTCGAAGGATTTGAGCTGAAAGACAAGTCACTTCCAAGTTTTGATTCATCCGTATTAATTGATCAGCCAATGACCATGCATAGAGCTACAAACACCGATAGATTCACGTTTTTTTTTGTTGTTGTTGTTGTCAAATCAAACAAGTTTACCGATGATTGAACACTAAGTAACCATTCTGAGGCGAATTTCTTTCGTGTTGCATCTTGATCGTGGTAAAGTGTTTGAACAGCACGAACAAAATTATCCGGTGTTACTTCAATTGATGAAGTCATGTTGATTATCGTGGACTTATTCGGATGTTTCTATGTTAATATCAAAGAAAAAAATCAATCAATCTAAATAAATCAAAAGTTTCCTTTCCAAGTTTTGTGAGATTTTCGAAAGACAATATATTTTCCTTTTTTTTATTTGATGGATAAATGATTTGTTCACGTTATTCGACCAATCTGATCACGGGCAAAAAAACGTCGAAATATTTCATTTGCATTTTCAGACAAATTCATCATTGAACTTGAAAATATCAATTTAAAATAAATAATTTCCAAAGAAACAGATTATTTTCATTAGAAGTCAACAGAACTAAACGAAACATTCGAAAAGAAGGAGAACAACGCTACTATCAACGTCGATCAAAAGCCAACTCCTTCATACAGACAATCTTATCACAATGAATAGGAAGAGCTTAAGTTTCAATATTTGCTCTTTATCGACTTTCATACGTTTTAAATTGAGTTAAGACTTTGGTAAATATGAAACATTCGTCATTTTCTGTAGATGTCTTGGAATGGAATTCTTCGTCTGATTTTCTATTGAGAGAAAAACTTTCCAACCTAAATAAGTTTATCATTCTTTTTCTTAGTCATAGCAACAGCTAATATTTGTGCTTCACCGATGAAACAAAAGATAAAATCGTCAATATTTTTACTCGTATCATCAAGTTATTTGTAATTATTCATTGTAGATTGATGAATAACGATGATAGTATTTGATTAAACGTCATGTTTATTTGTTTTTGTCATAGGAAAAATAAACTTTCAAGTGTTGTTCGCTTCTGACGCGAGAATTTCTTGTTTTCTTTTAGCATAAACTAAATAAAAAATACAAGACGTGCCGACACTATCAACTATTGGTAGGCAATATTGCGTCGAAAATTTTGTATGATTAGAAGAACGAAAGAAAAAAGAGAGAAATTATTCAGATTTTTTCGTTCTATTTTGAGAAGGCCGTTTGAGTGTTGTGCGGTATAATTACTCGTTTTTTTCTTCTCATTTTCTATTAAAGAATGGGGCCTCATTCATCCAAACATAATGATTATCAAGTGAATAAATCTTCGAAATCAGTATCACCGTCGAATGCCGTGCAACAGCAAGCGAATCGTCAAAACAATCTGTCTGAACTCGCTGTCATCACAGTTATTTTCAATCCAGTCAAATATCGATCACGTTATGAGCATTATCATCGATTTGCAGCTCATATGGCGCAGTCAGGCGTTCAATTGTATACTGTCGAATGTATTTTTGAATCGGCTGAGAAATTTGGATTGCCAAGACAAGATTTCGAAATCACACAACCGAGAAATCCGAATCATATTCAACTTCGAGCTCCGAATATAATGTGGATCAAAGAAAATCTTATCAATATAGCTGTCATGCGTTTACCAAAATATATAAACTATGTTGCATGGATTGATGGTGACATTGAATTTGAAGTATGTACTCGAAAAACACAAACAAACAAACTGAATTCTAACAGTTTTTTTTCTCTTAGCGTTCTGATTGGGTACAATTAACTATAAATGAATTACAACGCTATCCGATTGTTCAACTATTTGAATTGTCATATTTTCTTGGTCCAGGAGGCAAAAAAGATATTCTACGTCGAGATTATTCATTTGGTTATTCGATTCGACATAATAAACCAATCGATCCAAAGAATTATGACCAATGGTATGCTCATCCAGGTTATGCATGGGCAATGCGACGTTCAGCTTTTGTTGAAATTGGTGGTTTACCTGATTTTTGTATTATTGGCTCAGGTGATTTACATTTTGCATTTGCACTTTTAAATCGAGTCAAAGAAACCCTACGACCAAATCTACACGTCGATTATCAAAATTTAACGATTACTTGGGCGAATAAAGTTGCACAAGTCGCTCAAAATGGTATCAATGTGAGTTACGTTGCAACGAATATCTATCATCATTGGCATGGAAATAGAAATGATCGAAGTTATGTCGATCGATGGTATGTCGATGCACAGATCATCGCAGAAGATTTTCATTTTTCATCATTTTAGGACAATTCTCGAACGACATCAGTTTTCACCGTTGAATGATTTAGAAAAGAATGATGACAGCGGTCTTCTTCGATTAACTTGCAAAAAAAATCATAGAGCAACTGATCCAGATGCACTTGAACGAGATATTGTTGCTTATTTTAAATCACGAAATGAGGATGCCAATGTCAAAACAAATCCAGTACCATCTCGACAACCACCCAATAAAGCCAAACCTTTTGTAGCTGGAAAAACACAACCGAATCGTGCTGCTGCTGGAGGTCTCAGGCCGACTGGTGGAACCACATACAATCCACGACCAGTTAATCGAAATCCCATTTGGTCATCCGGTCCACACGGTACACATGTTGATGATCCTGATCCATTTTGGAGTCAATGTCGTTGTCCAGGACATCATCATTGCCCAGATAATCACGATTGCCCATGTTCACCAAATCATTATGATGATCAACAATGCTGGGATCACCCACAAGACGATGACCATCACCATCATCACGATTACGATGACCATCATCATCACGACGATGATCACCATCACCACGATGATCATCACCCTCATCACGACGATGATCACCATCACCACGATGATCATCACCCTCATCACGACGATGATCACCATCACCACGATGATTATCACCATCACCACGATTACGATGACCATCATCATCACCACCACGATGATCACCATCATCACCACGAAGATCATCATCATCACGAAGATCATGGAACCTGTTATCCTAACGACGATCATAGTGCAGGTCATCAAGACTATGGTAATACAGATTATAGTGGTCCAGGAGGATTTTATTAACTTATACCGAATTGATTTGATTTTTCCACATAATTGTGATTGAATTGATTTATTTTTTTATTCAATTTGATGTAATAATAAACGATCAATTGGCAAAACATGACTTAGAGTAGAGAATCTCAAGTCTACTAGTTCAATAGATGTCACTAATACGTAGTAATAATACTTCATTCGAGTATTGAATTAACAAATCGATGATCGAATGGTAAATTATAGCGTACCGCAATAGAAATTCAAGAAAAAAACGACTACAACATATTTTTCTGTTAAACTAAAAGTGTGATAATGTTCTCGAGATTGATTTCTCGGGGTACATTGCAATTTCTTTCAAATCGATCAATTGTACCGGTAATTTCAATCAATTATTTGATCTTGATTTGTCAATGATATCGTTTTGTTTTTAGTCAATTTCATATCGATTTCAAAGTTCTGGTTCGAATCGTTCTTCAAGTCAAGAACTCGATGAGAATGAAAGTTTTTTGAATAGCCGTGACCGAGCTCAAGCTCTTGCTGATGAAGAAATCGTCGACAGTGTCGATCAAGCGACAAGCAGTCGAGTTGAAATGATCAGTCAAGCTATGAAAAATTATCTACTGAAATCAAGAGAAAAACGTTCGTTTTCTCTCTCTTTGTCGAAAACTGATTGAGTTTTTTCGTTGTAGAAAAAGTTCTCGATGAAAAGATTCACGAGTATGAAGTCGGTCGAAGACATTTAGCAAGAATTATGGGCGAAGATCCGGAAAATTTTACTCAAGAAAAAATCGATGTATGCGCAGAATTTGTTTTCGATGAAATCGAATTGTGAATTGTTTAAGGACGCATTGAGCTATTTACTTCCATCGGGTTTACTTGACGAACGTGCTCGACCGAAGATGAGAGTAAAATTTTCATTTCAATCCATTTCGAATTTCTCGAATCAAAATTCTCTTTAGCCACCCGAAGAAATGTATCCAAAAGAAAAAGGTTTTGAAAAACTGTTTTGTTTTTTTTTCGTTTCGATTGAATTTCTTCTTTGTATTTCAGCCGTTCAATTCGATAAAGCTGGTCGACCCTATCATTTTCTCTATTACACAGCTAAACAGAATTATTTCGATGTTTTACATGTAAAATTATTTTCTTTTGTTTTTCGATTCGTTCGACTATAACGGATTTTTGCTTTAGACAATTGCAAATAAAATCGAAGAACTGAAAAAAGCTGAAGTTGCTCTCTTGGCATCGGGTGGCGAACCTGATTATGCTCAAAACGAGTATCGATTCAATTCGAAAATCATCTCGAAATCTCTTTTTTGGTTTTCAGTGAATTTAATTACACTCAATGGGAATCCAAAGCGATTTTCGAACAACGATTCTTAGAAAAACTCGACGACGAAGAAGTAGAAAAACAAAAGACTTCGATACAAAAAAAACAAACTTTGCTGAATTTGTCTAGTTTAAAACATTAACAATCTGTTTGAATCGTCTTGTTAAACATCCATTAGCTTACACAATCAAAGATTACATCAATTCCTTTCGAACGAAACTCGCTGACACAATTACTAAACAACATATCGAACAAGTAAATCACTAAAAATAATAAATCATCGAGATAAAAACAAATCAGGTTGTTTGTTTTAGTTACGATATGATGTCGATGGTCGACCTTATCAAATAGCTACAGGTAAGAAAACGAATTAATAGGAAATAGTTCGATGTCAATCGGTTTGTTGATGATGAAAAATTCGAAGAAATCCCATTGAAATCGAAGAGAAAACTGTCGTTGAGTTGAATCATCGTCGTTGTTGTTTTGATATTTGTCATTGTCGAACTTTGAATTTGTTCGAGTTCGAATTCTTCTTTCATTGCGTTGACTAAAGGAAATTTATGCGTTCGATCTTTTCGATTCTTTCGACAAAATTCTCCATTAAAATCATCCATATCCAATGTCCAAATCATAGCACCGCCCAAACGTTCACGTTTAACGTATCGACATTTGTTTTTGATGCTATCTGGATCATCGTATCCAATCCATGAGCCCGATTTAAAACTAATCGGAATTTGATGTTCTTTATGCCAATAACGTTTGTAACCTTCTTTCAATTCTTTTTTACAAATCTAAAGTTTAAAATGAAGTTTATTCAACGAAAAAGAAAACGAATTTTACTTCGAAATAAGCGAGAACACCGCTTTCGCCAAGATAAGGCGATGAAACTGAACCAGAACCTCCGCCACCTTGTCCAAATGCTTTGAATGGATCTTTACCATCGGCTGAAAATGCTCGTCCGTAACCAGGAATACCGATATTAAGTTTTTCTCTTGCACAACCAGCTTCAATCCAATTGTACATCGAATTGTTCTAAATTCTCAAGATAAATTCATTCGTTTTCATTTAATTCGACGACATATCTACCGTATTCAATTCTCTTTCCATTCCTGTTTCACCGGATCGATGAAATAAGGCACTATGATGACCAACTTTATTGTTCCAAGACCCGTATAAATCATAAGTCATTACATTAATCATATCAACATATCTAAAATTCTTTTTTTTTCTTCGTTTTTCTATCGAAATGGATGTTTTACTTGCAGAGAACAGGTACATCGTATCCTTGTGTTATTAGATACTTTCCAGCTGCAACAGCTAAACTAACTAATAGACGATCTTTATTCGATTTTTTTGCTTCTTTTTTAAACATTTTATTCATTGTCTTCGAAAGAAAATGAAAAAAAATCTCGATTATTGAAATGAAAAATCTACTTTGGCTAATAATCCAAAACGTTCTCGATGTTCATTGGCTGGAAATTCCCAATCTAAATCAATTCCATCGAATCCATATTGACGACAGAATTGAATAACATTTTCACTGAATGATTCTCTAAAATCAATCGATTTGCAAATTCCAACAAACTAAATTCGAACTTCAACCGACCTGGCTGATTCCGAGCCCACTAACGAATCAAAATCTCCCGCTTTTCCCCAACCTCCACAAGAAATCAAGATTTTCAAATTGGGATTTTTCTCTTTCAATTTCATAATACGTGGATAAAGTGGCTAAACGAAAATCAAACGTTGTTATTCATCAATTTATTTCGTTTTCGTCGAACTTGTTCTCCTTGATAAACATGAATATCATTCGAAATCTGTGGTTGCAACGATCGTCCATGAAGATTAGCAAATGCATATAAAATATGCGTGCATAAATCAGCTGGAATATCTTCTGGATAGACTCGGGATTCTTTTATCGATCGATGGGCGCCCCAATTCGTAAAATAACATATTCGATTGTATTTTTCTGCCGAATAAAAAACAATAACAACAATGATCTTGATCGTTTGAGTTTAGTTTTTTTTTTACCTGAGAAAACGAAATTGAAAAGAAGACAAATCTGAATAGAAGACAACCACATTGCATTAGAAGGCAAAGAAAATGTAATCTTTCGTTGTTATTGTTCAAATAGATGATTGAGTTTATATTCGAATTGACGAGTTAATCCTTTGTTTGACGAAAATTATAGTTGAAGGAGAACAAACGAGTCAATGTTCAACATTGTTTCATTTCGCTTTTTAGGTAAACATAAATGGTGTACAGCAACTGTGACATTACGTGAAGGGACCGGAAAAGTTACGATCAAATCTCCATTCGTTCAAACATCTGTCAATGATATTCTTTATTTTACAAGAATTATTCATCGGTTTGTTTGTCGAACAAATTTCGATGAATCTATCGGTTTTCTTTTAGTGATCAACTGTTGTATCCATTTAAAGTCTTAGATCGAGTCAATATGTTCGATGTCGATGTTGTTTATGATGGAATTGGATTTACAGCACAAGCTATTGCCACACGTTTAGCAATATCGAAAGCACTTTGTTCGTTTATTTCATCGAAAGAAGTTGAACATCTTCGATTAGGTTTGTGTCAATTTACATGTTTGTTTAGTTTAGCTTTTTTTTCTTCTTCTTTTCTGTTTGAATTCAGCTGGTCTTTTGACTGACGATGGCCGACGTAAAGAACGTAAACAGCCAGGTAAAAGAAATGCTCGTCGAAAATACAAATTGTAAGTTGAACATTTATTTTCATTTGCGAAAATGAATTTGATTTTCTTTTTTTAGCCGAAAACGTTAAAAACAAAGCAATGCGTTTGTTCATCACGTTTAGGACAGTTTGGGTTTTTTTTTGTATTGAACTTGTTTTTCTTCGATTAAAAAACAAAATAAAAGAAAAAAAAAGATACAAAATATTTTTTGCTTCATTCAAAACTATGCACCGAGAAACATAAATAGAATAGTTTCGATTCGAATTAAATATCTACTACGAATATATGATAAGAAAAGATCTGTTTTTTACACGTTCCATTCCATTTTTTTCAAGGAAAAGAATGTGAGATAATCGAATATCTACATTTATCAAATGAGTATGTGCCTTTTTAATAAATCATCGTTTATATATAAGGCAAAGAATCGAGAGAATAAGTCTGTTCCAATGCCATCGAATAGTTATCAACGTTATATCACAGATCAACAACGAAAACGAAAAATGAAAAGACTTATTTGGCAAATATCGATTGCTGTTATTGCTCTTCTTGTATCGGTTGTTTTATCGATGTTCGTGAATTTTAAACCGCTTTTCGATAGTATCCTAATGAAAAATATCAAACTTGCACCAGGTTCTAAAGGTTATGAAAGTTGGATCAATCCACCGATCACAACAGTTAGAAACTATTATTTATTTAATATCAGTAATGGCATGGAAATTGAAACAGATCCAAAAAAAGCCACAATTAAATTCAGTGACACACCCGCATATCCTTATTCGATTTTAACAAAAAAAACAGATGTTCAATGGTCGAATGATAATCAAGAAGTTTTCTATGCTGTTGAACGTTCGTTTCAACGTCATTCAACATTCGATTCATCAGCAGTCAAAGATCGAGGTGTATTTGTCGATATGCTACGCGCAGTTTTTCGAACACCATTTGGTACCAATCCGGACTCAACATTTTATACTATGGCTGGAAAAAAAACAGGTTTCTTTGTCGAAGCAAATGCAATTGATCAATTAGAAGGATTTACATCAGATTTATTTAAACAGATGAAACCAAGTATGTATGGACCAAATCTTGAGAAATATGGATTCATCTATCGACAAAATGGAAGTCAATTGTACAATGTTACGATCAAAACTAGTAAATACTATTGAAATCAATGTGTGTATGTATGTTGACATTTGTTTTCATTTATTTAGATACACCAATCAAAGGTGAAATACTCAAATTTACAAGTAAACTCGTTCCATTTGAGATCACAAATGCAGCATATTCATTTCCAATCTATGATGGTCTTACATATCCATCGGGATTGAATCCAAATCGATCATTAAATATCTTCAATTCAGATTTTTGTCAACCTGTTCGTATTAAATACAAACAAACAGTTAATGACATAGTTCCTGGATTCGAATTGTATCAATATGAACTTCAAATAGTTGATTATAGTAAATGTAAAGATCCATCCGATCCACTTACATGTGAACAAGTTGATAAACTTGATGTATCGAAATGTATATCAGCTTCATTACCAGATGATACAATCTATTTATCAAAAGCCCATTTTTATGGTGCAAGTAAGGAAACAATCGACGACATGAACGTCGAAGGATATCAACCATCAACTGAAAAACATGATTCATTCTTATATTTCGAACCGAGAACTGGAACACCATTTCTTGCCAATTTTCGAATCCAATTAAATATTAATGTTATGTTAAATAAAATGAACTTTGCTGATGGTAAATTCGAAAAGGATGATAAAAAACAGGGTAAAAGACATGTTAATCGTTTAGTTCCAGTCTTCTGGATCGATCAAAATATTAAACTTAATCAAAAAGTTATTAATACACTTGGATTACTTTTTAAAGCCCAAACATATTGTAAACAGTGTCTTCCCGCACTTTTTCTTGGTTTAGCTCTTATCATTATTGTTACCATGGAAATTATTGGAAGACGCAAAGATCGAACTCTTCGAAATATGCGTGGTGGATACATAAGAGCAGAATCATAAGAATCGAAATAACAATTATTAAACTTCGTAGTTATTCGTTAGTTTTTTGCATTTTAAATTTGATTTGTCATTAATAAAACTGCTCTCCTATTCAAATATATATTTAATTTGTCATTACATTTTTTTTTGTAACACACCTTTCAAAAGTCTATCTACGTTCTTTGAATTGAATTAGATAAAAAAAAGGGGGCAAAAGAAAGAACCGAAGTAACTTTCTAATCAATAGAAAATAGGATTGGTTGTATTTTTGTTATCATTTGATCGTTGCAATGATCGATGAAAATACAATTGTTATTGTGTCTTGTATTTAATTTGTTGAGTAAACGATATTTGTTTTGTTTTATCACATTGAGATATCAGTATTTGAATTTTGTACCGCAAAGATAAAATGACAAACCAGTAATATTAATATAAGTAGAGGGTGGTTTTGTTATAACTTTTTTTTTAGTTTTTCGTTGTTCTTTTGTTTGACATAAAAAGCAAATAATAATCATTGCCGAATATTTAGATAAACGACGAAAAAAAAACTTTGTAAGCATAACTATTCGATTAATGGCAGCAAATAGATCAAAGAAACAACCAACAAAACGAATTGTTGTTGAAATAATTATTGCTCTCTTAATTCTCGTACCAGCACTTATATTATGTCTTAATTTACGAAAAGTTGTTCTCAGTGGTGTTTTCAAAATCGTCGAATTAAAACCGAATAGTGCCGGTTTTGATTCTTGGTTAAATCCGCCGACGACGATAACTCGTGGCTATTATTTATTTAATATATCGAATCCAATTGACGTTGTCACAGCTCCAGCAACAACAACAATCCATCTCAATGAAACACCATCGTATTCATATTTATTAACTGCAACTAAACAAAATGTTCAATGGTCTGCAGATAAAAAGTCAATTAGCTATTCGATCTATCGATTATTTACACGACATGCTACTCGTTTTAATCCTTCGTCAGTCAACGATACCGGCGTGTTCGTTGATTTGTTACGTGCTATTCTTCGAACTCAATTCGGTCTGAAACCACCGCCTTCATTTTATGCTCTAGGTGGAAACGAACTTTTCTATCGTCGTAATGCTATTAAACAATTAGAAGGTTTCACATCGGATTTATTCTATGCTATGCAGAACCAAATGACCGGACCGAATACACAACAATTTGGATTCATCTATCGTTATAATCATAGTCGAAATTATAATTTTACTATTAAAGCAGGTAGAGAGAGAGAAAATGAAATAAATCGATTGATATGAACTGTTGTTTTTATTGAAAGGTTTAATGGAAAAAGGTCAAGTTCTTTCGTTTGCTAGTGAAAATGTTCCATTTTCATTTTCATCGCCTGATTACTATGATTTTACAGTTTACGATGGTTTAACATTTGTTCCAATGCTTTTCGACAAACCATCAATGAACATATTTCAGCCTGATTTCTGTCGTCCGATAAACGTTCGTTTCAATCAAGTTTTATCCATGTTTGGCGGCATCGATGTTCATGAATACGTTATTAAATTCGTTGATTTCAGTGCATGTGACGATCCAAAAAACATCAGTACATGTATTGATCTCGATAAAATCGACGTATCCAAATGTATTTCAGCTTCGTTACCTGAAAATACGATCTTTCTATCGAAACCACATTTTTACGGTGCAAGTGATGAAACAATGAAAGAAATGAATATCGAAGGATTTACTCCGAAACGTGATCAACATGAAGCATTGATTTATTTTGAACCTTATTCAGGTACGCCGATTCGTGCTCATCATCGAATTCAATTGAATATTGATGCAACTGTTGATCCAATGAAACGATCGTCGTTTAGTGATCAACTTGAATCAGCAAATAAACGAAGTGTTAAACGTTTAATGCCATTGGTTTGGATCGATCAAGAAGTTAATATTGATGATGCAACTATTAGTAAATTAAGATTAGTTCATGTTGCTATTCGACATGGAAAATGGTTCATCATGGGTTTCGCTGCGCTTTTAGTTCTTATTATTATTGTTGTCATTGAAATCTTTGCTAGACGAGCAGAAAAAAATCAAAGCGAGGAAGGTCCAGAAACGAAACCTCTTTCAAATAATAATGAAGAAGACGAACTCATAAAGGAACTAAAGGCTCGAACAGCCACCTTTAACGAAGATAATTGACCAGAACTTTATTTTTTTTTCTTCTTCTTCTTCTTCATAACGCATTTCATCAGTATTTTTCTTTCTTCTTAATAAATAATTGTTTTGCGATTTCAATATGCAAATTCTGTTTTGTATCGATATCTGTCGGATGCGTAGGCAGGCAAATGTTTCTCCTACTTTGATCCGTAATCGTATGATTGATTACCTGATTTTCTTCTACATGAAAGCTCACTTAATCTGATTAGAAAATCGAATATAAATAGAGAAGAAGTTTTTTTTTCCTTTTCTGATAGAAAAAAAAATGTTCAATTATAATGGAAAGGTAAGAATGTGAAATTGACTATTGATTATTCTTCGTAAAATCGATCTACACATAGATTGAAATTCCGAGTGAACCAATCGGTTCGTTGCCTCGACCGAACGAATTACTTCAAACTCAAACTCGTTTTTATCATGGTCGATTAGGTGGCGAATTGCTAAATGATTATTATCTTCGAGCTGTACAAACAACAATCGAACAACTCGAAGCAACAGGTTCGCAAATTGTTACCGATGGCGAACAAATGAAACCTTCGTTTTTAATTTATCCAATCAATGAACTTGTCGAAGAATATTATTCGTATTCATTAGATTGTTATACAATAAAATCTGCGAATGGTGATCATCGAGCATTGCCTCGTCTTATCAAAGCTCCATTTCGTTATTCAACATATGCAGCGAGTTATTTAGAAAAAGCTCAACAATTTACAAAACTTCCTATTAAGTAAATCGTTTGTTTCTTTCTTTGACAAGTTTGATTGATTGATTGTAGACAAGCAGTTGTGAGTCCATCAGTATTGGCAACTGTTTATCCAAGTGAAACAATTGAAGGTTATTCTCATGAACAATTCTTGACTGATTTAGCAGCCGAAGCAGAAAAAGATATCCGATTGTGTCTTGACAAAGGAGCTCATTCAGTGCAAATCGATTTTACCGAAGCTGGATTTTGCATGAGAAACGATCCCGGCGGACAATTATTACGTGAATTTATTCGTTTTAATAATCTTATTTTGAAAAAATTCGATATCGAACAACAACATCGACTCGGTGTTCACGTTTGTTTAGGTTCGATCGAAACATTTTGTCTTTGTTTTTTTTTTTGAATAATAAATTTCGAAATTCCGTAGGTATTCATGAAACGAATTATCATTGCACTGAAAATGGTTATTTACGAATTCTTCCGATGTTATTCGATTTATCGGTTGGAAATTTTTATTTACAATTTTCACGAGAAACTAATCGAGAAGAAATTCTGATTTGTATTCATAAATATTTTCATCCCTGGCAAAGAATATTCATTGGAGTGACGGATCCATCGAATCCAACGATCGAAACACCTGAACAAATCTGTGAATTGATTTTACAAGCGGCAAAATATATTCCCGTTGAACAATTAGGAACAACAGATGATTGTGAATTTGCACCATTTGCTGATGATCGATCTGTTTCGAAATATATTGCGCTGAGGAAAATCAAAGCACGTATTAAAGGTACGCGCATGGCCGAAGAAAAACTTGCGATTCAACGAAAAATTTCTCGTTAATTTCTTGTCTCTCATTCAATAAAATGATGTCTTATTGTGTACAGATGGTTTTCTATTTAACAGAAACATCGTTGTGATTTCTTTGCCAGACTGTGCTTTTTTTTGGGGGGGAAAAGATAATTCTATTTTGAGAATGAAAATACGTTCGTCACGTCTTTAGCAAAAAGATTGAATTAACTTATGCAAATAGTGGTCTCTTCTCGATTCGATTAAATCATCGTAATGAAATCATTTTTCAACTTGTGCGTTTCTTTTTTTTCGAAGAAACACATAAATCTAACCGAACGATTGAGTTTCTCGAGAGAAAACAAATCTTTTGATCATCATTCTAAAAGATACTGACATAAATGTTAATCATTGGGGAACAATTGATCTTTGGCACCTCGTTCATCTTACATAATCGTATCTCGTCATCGAAGAGCAATAAAAATAATACCCGAAAAAGCTTTTTCTTCGATTCAATAAGAGAATACATTAGTCGGAATCGAGTTCTATTCAACTGATGAAAGATAGACATATAAAGAAAAGACAAGAACTTGATTGGAATGAGCAAATACAAACAAACAACTGCAAGACATTAACCACATGTTCTCCACTCACCAGTTGGATTCTCCTAATTGGCAATAAAGAAGAAAAAAACAGAGAACGATGCAAATGCAAAAGAAAGAACGAAGAGATTTAAGTTAATCAACGTAACACAAATTGCGCAAGGTCATTTTCTTTCTTCTTCGTTAGATCAAAATAATTCTTTGCATGATATTCAATCGAATTACTTATCTTCGAAATCTAATTGAATTAAACCATTTTATCCTTAATATCCAAGAAAATAACATTAAAAACTTTCTCATTAAAATCTAATTGCTTTTTCTTGCCCACAGATCAATCCGAATTTGATGTCAATTTTCTCCTAGAGATTGATTCAATTCAGTCAACTAGAAAATTAAAATAGTATATCATCTCTTTTTTTTTCTCTCGCCGAGAAAGAAAAAAGATTAAGAAGACATTTTTCTTTTTGACATAAATTGAGCAAAAAAAAACTATGATTTATAACAAACAAAATTTTTCGTTTTCTCTTCATACAATTTCTGATGGAAATGTCGATGAAATCAGTTGTGATTGTTTTTCATGATTCGAATTTGAGGGTGTTTCAGGTTTTAATAAAGGTTCCATGTCGCCTTTATCGATTCGATTAATTAACAATTGCTTCCAGCGAAGCAAACGTTCGTTTTTGTCAGTATTATCATCGAATTCATCGGAATAAACATTTTCAATATCACTTTGTCTTTGTTTGTATAAACTAAATGATAATAAAACAATTGTTAACACGAAATAAACGAGTAATATTAGAAATATATAGGAGAATGGCGTCGAAAAATGTAATATTGATGATAATAATGTGAAATCTGTAGATGTACTATTAAATGTTTGATTAACAGATAGAAAATAATCGTCATAATATGTTCGATTAGTTACTTCTTCATTATCATAGGATAATGGGAAAGTATCGATGTAATCATAATAAATGTTATTCGAACTGTTAGGTGTCGAATTCAAGATCATTTTTTCACTTTTTTTTGCTTTTTTTAAATGCTAAAATTCAAATAAGAATAACATCAAATTTTTATATAATCATTTTCAATCGTAGTTATTCTTTCTCCTAGGGTTTTTTCTCTCTCTCTCTCTCTCTTTCTGTTGATTTAAAACAAGAATAGTTAAAATACTAATCAGTCAAGAGAAGCAAGTATATATATGTCTAAAAGTAAATTTATTTTTCTTTCTCGTTTCTCTCCTCCAGCGAATAGAGTATATCGAGAGTTAAGACCTTGTCAAAATCGATAGGAGAAAAAAAAAGAGAAAAAAACTAACATAAGTATAAGGATTCGATTGTTGATCTTGCATGTTAATTAAAAATGAAATCAGGAGATTTGGCTTTTTCTATTAACATTTAATTTTCTCGTGAGATTTTCACAAATAAAAAAAAATGTGCTTCGTCGTCTTTTGTTCTCTTTTACTTTTGGAATGTATTTATCATGGGAATAGAATATCTCTCATTTCACTTTCGAAGATAATTGAACAAACCTCTCGATGAACAATGTTACCTATTAAGAAGAAAAGAAAAAGGAATGTCAGACTTTGTCTATCCGTATGTTAAGTGCTCATTGCTGCTTGAGAAAGAAAAGAAAAAAAAGAGGAAGAAGAAAAAAAGAATACTATTACGGAAATGAACTGTCAAGAGGGAAGAAACAGAAAATGAACAACAGTTTCTGTTCATGATGAATCTTACCTATCCAACTTAATAATCTTCTCTTCTGTCATTGACTCGATCAATTCATATGTTTTAAATAAAGAAAATAAGAAGCTCTTCTTCTTCTTCGTCTTCTTTTTGTTGTTTCCAAAAGAATGTCAAAAAACACCAAAAATAGATAAATCTCTGGAGATTTTCAATGACAAATGAATAAAAACTCATTTATTTTTTATTTCGAAAATCAAGCAATTAGAAAAATAAGATCGTTTTATTATAATATTATTTCTAAACGCAAAAGTTATTACTTAAAGATATGTTTCTCGAAATGCGAAAGAGAGCCGAAGCAAGGCGACATATCTTGACTCAGTGTGATGTCTTCGATTGCTTGTGGAAGAAGAAAATTGTTTCCTCAATGTATATCTCTCTGAGTAAAGTCGAACGAAGAGAAGACGAGTGTTAAATCCGCATATTTATTGAGACGAGGACGACAATGCCGAATGCGACAAAGACGAACGAAGAACACGCAATGTTTCTGTGTGTTTCCTCTCGTTTTTCTCTCGTACATGCTCGTTCTTTTCTCTCTCTAGTTTTTTCTTCTCTTCCTATCGGCGATCATCATCATCGAGTACCATCTGCTTTTATATCGATACTTTCTATCGTGTTTCTCTCTCAACGTATTTCTCCATCAAGAGATCGAATTTGAATGCACATCAAATCGTTAACTTTACTTATTAGCAAGTGTTTTTCTAGCTCGAAGCGATAAAAAAAAAGAGAAGAAGAAGTTGACTGAATTCTCATTAAGAGAAAAGGTTTCGAATATATAGTTTTTCGTTATTTATTTCCTCAAGTGTATATGCAGAAAATGAAACAGACAACTTCATGCATATATAAATAATTTCGATTTTCATTGATTAAGAATATGATTAGCTTTTTTTTCAATATAATCGATTCAAAATTCGATTATCGCACACTTGAATATACAATTTGTATAACTATTAACCTTCTTTTATTCAGCAATGTTAATCAAACAAATAATCAAAAAAAAACGTGGTTTTTCTTCCCCTATTTCAGTCGATAAACAGCCTCGAGATAATCATCTGTTCAAAAATAAAATTAAAATAAAAAAAAAAACAGAATTCAGATGTTCAATATAAAAATTAGTTAACAGAATGAGTGTTGTCACGAGAAAAACTCAAATTTTGCCAATGAATAACGAACTCATTGTAAAGAATCGACAATCGAAATGTAATTTAGTCACAATTCGAGAATTCCTACGTCTAACAGCTCAAGTTCTCGTTCCGCTAATGATCGGTACGTTTACCATTGTAATGGCACTTCAACAACATCAATTCGGCAAAGAAAATCGTCAAAACGACATCGAAATTGCACGGCAACATCGTCAACAAGCATTTGAAATCAATGAACAACATCGAAAACAAGAAATTCTCCTAGATGAAACTCGTCGTTCACAAGATTTGTCGATTGCAGACAAATATCAACGTGATTCAGTGTTTAACAGTTATATTCGCGAGTTAACTGGCATTTTACTTCGAAATAAATTCGAGCTGAATCGTCCGTTACTCGATTCGGTTATTCGGCCGATGACGTTGACGATTCTACGGCAACTTGATTCATCGAGAAAAGTTCTTCTTTTAAAATTTCTTTACGAATCGAAAATGTTACAAACGAATTTCGAAGAAACACGCGTTGATTTAATCGATGCTGATCTCGATCATATCGAAATCAATGAAATTCATTTGTATAATCTTTCTCTCGTCGGTTCATCGCTGAAAAACGCGACTTTCATTCGAACGGACCTGACAAACGCTGATTTCGAACGAGTCGATCTGTCGAATTCAAGATTTTTCAATGTCAATCTCAATCAAGTGTCGTTCTATCGAACAAATTTACAACATGTCGATTTTTCTCAATCGAAATTCAGTCGAACTGATTTAACCAAATCGAATCTGAATCAATCGACGATTAATCGTTCTCAATTCGCAGGCGTTTCGTTGTTTAATCACGCGATTTTATCCAACGGTGAAGAAGCATTCAGTGAAAATCTCATCGAGAAAAAAGATCGATGTTCAGCAGACAATTGGTTTCAATCGAAGCTCAATCAAATTGAAATTACAAAGCAATGTCATTGGAAATCGTCGAGCGAGGATTTAATTCTCAAATACAATCAATCACTTTTTCCATTTCAACGATTAATTCAACAGCAAAAAGCTCTCCTAAGATTTCATTTTCAAACATTGAAAGTCTATTCGCATTGTTTAAATATCAATTTCACCTTTTTTAGTGATCAGAATGGAGTCAATCGAATCGATCAAAGTAATTCTCGTTTGAAAATCAAATCGAATCTCATCGAAAAAATCTTCTTTAGGATCGGGCGTCACTGTTTATGAAATATCCGGATTGATTAATGATGGTTTCTGGAATTATTTCATTTCATCGAGTTATCCATCGAATTCACTTTTCCTTCAAATCGAAATTCTTTTTAATTGTCAAAATCAATTTCGAAATTTCGAATTTTCTATTGAACGTTACGATTATCTCAATCCTTAAAATTCATTTTTCTTCAATAAAAGCAAAAGGATAATCATGTGAAAAAAAAACAAATATTTTCTTTGTGTTTTTGTGGATTATTTCATATACAAACGAGAAGCAACAGGAAAATATTCTTCGAACAGAGAGAAAATAACTTTTAAT